>Ga0233450_10000193_pt1 | contig 70448 bp, 78 predicted proteins | sample 011ome_30_FD_189956 | JGI IMG/M metagenome (GOLD analysis project Ga0233450, IMG submission 189956) | Coastal salt marsh microbial communities from the Groves Creek Marsh, Skidaway Island, Georgia - 011501CT (spades assembly) | ecosystem: Environmental > Aquatic > Marine > Intertidal zone >... | reverse complement strand
TCTCTACTACTTAGTATGTAGTGCAAACTTATTTTATTATTCTCTACTACTTAGTATGTAGTGCAAACTTATTTTATTATTCTCTACTACTTAGTATGTAGTGCAAACTTATTTTATTATTCTCTACTACTTAGTATGTAGTGCAAACTTATTTTATTATTCTCTACATATATATAACATTGAAGATGGTGTTACAATTATGTAACTATTTACGTATTATTATTTCCAATGTGAAGTGATATGATAATATTACAATATTCTTATTATCATATAGTTTATAATGGAACGTGAATGGAGTGTATATGTTGTTGTACATCCAACCGATTGCACATATGTTGGGATATCTCCTGATGTAACTAGAAGGTTGCGGCAACACAACTCTGAGATAAAAGGTGGAGCGAAATACACTACATCTAAAAGTCCTGAATGGAAACATGCATGTATAATATCTGGATTTCAAGACAAGATCCAAGCAATGCAATTTGAATGGGCGTTTAAACATATTATTCCTAGAAATGCAGGAGGTATTAAAAATAGATTTATCAAGTTGTACAAGTTGTTGACAAAAGAACGATGGACTTCTAAATCTCCATTGGCAAGTGAAATACCTCTCAGGGTTACATATTTGGTAGATACAGACCCTGCACCACCTCTTCCTTCACATATCACAATGATATTTGACTTAAATAAACAACAAGAAGATATGTAATGTCAAATACAGTACCAATTGATGAATCCATATTAGATTTTTTTAGTTTGTCGGACAATGATAAAGTAATTGTTGTACGTATAGGATTGCAATGTATAAACAAATCCAAAGAATGTTCTTCGGAAGAATGGAAAATAAAAATGGACGAAATAGAAAATAGTTACATTTCAAAATTAAATAATTCGGAACAAGAATTAAAAAACCAAATAGAAATGTTTAAACAATATAAACAATCATCACAATCGATGACGAATGAATTAATTCAAGATGTTAGAAATTCAGAACACATCAAATATGAATCAGATATAAATGCATTGAAATCATCCATTCAAGAACGCGAATTGGTGATTACAAAGTTAAATTCTGATATGATACAATTTACAAAGGATGTAGATTCTAGATATGACAAACGAATGACAGACATGTCTCAGCGATATGAAAATAAAATATCAGAATTAGAATTCAAAATAGAAGAAAGTAAAAGGTTACAAATGGATGAGATCGGAAGAACCAATAATTCAACTATAAAGGGGAGAGATGGAGAATTATTTGTTTATTCAAAGTTGCAAAAACTATTTCCCAAGTCAGAGATAGAAGATACACACAATATGCCTAGACGTGGTGACTTTATTATTATAAATGATGGGTTAACTATTATGTTGGAAATAAAAAATTATACCAGAAACGTTCAAAAAGCAGAATTAGATAAATTTTATCGAGATCTAAATGATGTTTCAAATAAGGATATTCAATGTGCAGTGTTTGTAAGTTTAACAAGTGGAATATGTAACAAAGATGATTTCTCATTTGAGATATACAACAACATACCAATTCTATTCATACATAATTTACAAGAACACATGGAATCATTGTTAATTGTCTCTGGATTTTTCAAGATGGTTACAAATAACAATGACATAGATTTAACAAATAAAGAGATTGTTGATTATTACAAGCAGATATCAGTGACATTAAAAAGAAATTTTACGAAACAAAAATCTAGGATTGAGAAGTTTTGCAGGGAACAAATAGAAAGTATTTCAGAACAAGAATTATCAATTATCGGATTATATAAAAAGACAAATATGAAATATTAATATTGATAAAGTCGTTTAACATTTAGTGTAACGACCCAATCTTCTCCCCTTAAATTCACGGGTGTTCCAGAATCATCTAGTAACCGCACCCGAAGTTTTGATATGGTCACTGGACCAAAATAGTCTCTTGTTCCACCACTTATGTCTCCTCCGTGCAGAACCAATGGAGATGGACGCGTAATAGGATAAATCGGAATAATGGTCATAACATCCATAGGGGTAGGAGATAAATCTTTGGATTCTTCTTTTAGATTAGATGCAATTTCATTTAATGTATACAATTGGGGAATGGTAAGACCAATGGGTTGGTCGCGGGCATAGAGGAGGTTGGAATCGGGATCACAATTAGTTGGACGAACTGTTCGTGATACATACTCGGGTATGTCTAATTTTGTTTTTGTAACATCGATACCAACCATCCCACCATTGTGTCGGTTGCGTTTGAAATCATCTACAACTAAAATGAGATGTTTTGTACCTTCTAATGATGGAGAAAAGGGTAACGTGTAGGTTGTGGTTGCATCTGGTCGGTAGTCCAATGTAATGGTTTTTGTTCTCCATCCAAGTGTTCTAGATGCAGTTACATATTTTGATTTACCCAATGATATGGACGTGTCATAAAATACAAATGTTAAATCTGTTGATTCTGAAATTTCATTTATAATTAGTTTGTTTTTGTTTTCATCGAATCCCCAAACAATGACTCCTTCCATTAACGTATTTAGTGCAGTTACAAGGGTTTGTGTGGTATAATTTCCCGCTGGAATCTGATATGTAACTTCATTGAAAATAAAGATGTCATTGCCTATGGAAGAATCTACTGTGTACCATGTCGTAGGTATGTAGATGTTAGCGATACTAATAGATATCACTCCATGTAACTTATCCGACAAATTAATAGTATAATCACTCTTGTAATTCTCTTCACAATCATTATTCGTAAATTCACAATATCTGCTGTCTAGACATACTAAAGACTCTAATGTATTTACTCTCGTGGGGTTAATGGTACCTGTTGAGTAGGGTGTTTCATAAATGTCTGTAGGTTCTTCTTTTGTATCTGGTAGGTTCACCGAAATAGTTTCGGATTGGTCTTGTAAATATTCTAGAAGATAGGTGCGCATCGACTCTATAAAATCAATCTGCTTTTTATTGTCTCCATATGAATATTTTTCAAGGAGATCATTCGCTTTTGTATCTATATCGGTTTCTGAATAATCCTCTGGTAAACCAAAAAATTCAACTATGTCATCGATTGAATAATTACTCATATAAATGGTTCACTATAATCTTTATATAAAATTGATATTAATAAGATACCGCGATATAAAACAACAAGACAATGACGTGTCCCGTGTGTTGCGAAGCGTACAATAAATCAACCCGGATTTGCATCACGTGCCCATCGGGATGCGATTTCTCCGCGTGCAAAGAGTGCATCCGTACTTATCTTACCTCAAATACAAAGGACCCTAATTGCATGAATTGTTCAGCAATGTGGAGTTTCAGATTTTGTTCAGAGAAACTAAACAAATCATTTATGTCAACCAATTACATGTCTCATCGTGCAGATGTACTCATCGAGCGGGAAATGAGTATGGTTCCCGCTACAATGGAAACTGCTGGTCGAAGAAAACAGATCAATGATTTAAAAGAAGAACAATTCAAGATTATTGAGGCGCGAAACAAGTTGTTGAGGGATGTAAATGCACTCGGAACTACCTTTTCAAGAATAAATGAAGAAATCTATGCACTTGAACGAAAAACGAAAGGAAATGCTCGAAAATTCGTGATGCCTTGTCCTGCACCTGAGTGCAGAGGATTCTTATCCACACAATACAAATGTGAAATATGTTCCTTGTGGACATGTAAAACCTGTTGTTCTATCATTGGAGATGGAAAGGATGACCCACACGAATGCAGCGAAGATGCAGTGGCAAGCACAGAACTCATTCGGCAGAGTACGCATCCGTGTCCTACGTGCGGAATCCGCATCACTAAGATAAGTGGGTGCGACCAGATGTGGTGCGTAGAATGTCGGACTGCATTTTCTTGGAAAACAGGAGTCATTGAAACTGGTGTAGTGCACAACCCCCATTTCTATGAGTACAGAGAATTGACAGGTAACCAACCCAATAATGGGAATGACCGCCCACTCACAATGTGTGACAACCGTGACCCAGTTCCATTCCAAACGTTTAATAATATCATCTTACTTCCACTTAGCAGATTTTATGATAAAAAACAAATAGAATGTCCAGGAGAAATATTACTGCTCCCGCGCATATATGGTTTGTATGCACACATGACCCATTATGAACTTACTGGTGGCAGGCGAGATATCCAGATGCTTGAAAACAATGAAGAGTCGCGAGTTGAATACATTCTCGGAAATATCACCAAGGAGCACTTGAGGGCGGTTGTCTCAAACAAAGACAAGAAACGCCGCAGATTGGTAGAAACAACAAATGTAATGGAAGTGTATTGTGAAGTATCGAAGGATGTTCTTAATTCAATCCTTAATTTCCCTACTCCAGATATGAATGATTTAGATGATTTAGTCAAACACATCATGGATTGTTTCCAGCAACTTGATAAGGTGAGGGAATATTGCAACGGGCAGTGGAGAGAAATAAGCGCGTCCAATGGAATTACGACGCATTTCATAACCTATGATTTTACTCCTACGCGACGGAAATATGGGGTTCGGGAGATGAAGGCGAAACAAGCATCCGTGAATGAATGATTTCGCGAAACAATTCTGTAAAGTTGTAGTTGACATGCTTCAATATCATATCTGATTTTAATAGTTGTATACCCAATCCTCTTTTATAATGGGTCTTCCCGTAAAATAATATTTTTTCTAGCGCCTGAATTGCATCGTTGTATGGATTATCTGCGTCCTGTGAGATGTCAATATGAATGTTACCCTTGAATATTTTTCGATTGTAGTATCCATATTTATAAATGTTGTATTTTTGAGTATAGTCTGGTTGATTTCTAATCAATCCAATTCCAATGATTTTATTCTCATCGTTATTCATTTCAATAACGATGAGTTGTTGCCCCGGTTCACACACAATATTCTTTGGGGAACCATATATGCAACCATTCCAATCATTTTCTAATTTCCATTTATTATTTTCGTAATTTGTTTCGTTCGTGAATCGGGTGATTGCAAGTAATGCCATTTGCTAAATCCAGATAGTTACATATAAATTTCAATTATATTATCATTGTTTTATGAGATTGAATGGTGTAATAAAATAGAAATGAAACATTGAGGATACACGAATCGTTACATAATGATATTGTCCGATTCACAGCAACATGGACTTGATTTATTTCGTCAAGGAAAAAATCTGTTTATATCCGGTCCCGCCGGAACGGGAAAATCACATCTAATTAACATGATGCACAAGGAATGTTTGGATAGTAAAACGATTCAGGTGTGCGCGACTACAGGATGCGCGGCGTCATTGTTGCAAAGTATTGGAGCAAAAACAATCCATTCTTGGTCAGGGATAGGTGCCGGAACTGGAACATCACGAGATGTCATATCAAGAATTAGAACCAATAAAAAAATAGTAAAACAATGGAAAAAAATTAACATACTTATTATTGATGAAATAAGTATGTTATCTGCCAAGACATTAAACTTGCTTGACGACGTTGCTAGAACCTTGCGTGGAACCCCATCATCTTTTGGAGGAATACAACTTGTATTAACTGGTGATTTCTACCAATTGCCTCCTATTGGAAACACCCGCGACCCATTGTCGTGTGCATTTTGTTTTGAAAGCGAACGATGGAATGACATCATTGAAGACGTTGTGGAACTAAACAAATGTTTTAGGCACGTGGATCCACTTTACGCTAAAATAATGAATGAGGTAAGAATAGGTGTCATAAGCAAGAAACACCATGAGATACTTAAATCACGAGTGATTAAATGTGAACGAGGCGACACGCGTTGTATTATTTATCCAAATCGGTACCAAGTGGATCGTGTCAACACCACGAGGTTAAATGAATTGGACGTGGAGACAAAACAGGTGTACGCCCCGATTTGTTCTGAACCGCGTTATCCAATAACTCGGCACCAAATACTTGAACTTAGAATTGGTGCAGAAGTGATGTGCACTGCAAACATTGACACACACAGTTCTAATTACATCGTAAATGGATCACTTGGAAAAGTGGTGTCATTTAGTGACAATCTTCCGATTGTTTTATTTCGAAATGGGGTGAGACGCGTGATAGGTCATCACGAATTCCCAACGGACATGGACGATGTCCACGTGTTGCATATCCCTCTTATGTTGGCGTGGGCGATTACGATACACAAGTCACAGGGGATTACGTTGGAAAATGCCGAAATTGATGCAGGATCGGGTATATTTGAATGCGGTCAGACGTATGTTGCATTGTCCAGATTAAAGACCCTCGACGGATTGTACCTTTCTGGGTACAATGTATCGAAAATAAAGGTAAATAAGAAAGTAAAGGAATTTTACAAAGGGACGATGACAACGCACGACGATGACAACGCACGACGATGACAACGCTCGACGATGATAAACAACATTTATTCCAATTGCAATATTTTTATAATTGATTGTCCTGTACTTGATGAGTTACCATTGTTTGTTAATCCATTGTATTTGCACGCCCACCAATCACCACCCGTGTCCCATACCGATGATATAACATAAAATCCATATTGACCGTTTATGATATCGTCTACAATTCCGGTCTTGTATTCTTCCACGGTCTTATCTCTTAAATTATTGAAATTACTCCCACCACTGATTAATATTTCACTGCCTCCATCTTTACTATACGTTATGTCTAACGATTTGTTGTTATAATCTATTTTCAACTTTACTATGATCGCATTCGCATTCGATTCAATTGTAGTGCCATCCTCATATGAACCATTGGATGCAGCAGATGAATTCCAAACTGCATTCGATGAACTCGCGGTTGCATCACTTACCAACTGCACGCCTTTATCAATCCCCCCATTATCTGCCCCGTCACCCCATCCTAAATTAGAATTTGACGTGTGGATGGACATTGCACCACCTAAATATCCAGCAGTTTCAATGAGATCCAATTCGGGACAATTTACATAATTATTATTTCCATCATCTATCCATTTATTTGCATCTTGGTCCCACACACCCGGTACGTTCGGTACAACGATATACACATTCGTATTTAAATTTCCTCCTGGTAAGTCAATTGCATTTATCTCGAATTCCAATGTTGTCAGGGCATTACTTCCACATTGGAATGGACCTATATATCCTTTGGGATTGTATCCTGATTTGTCCAACTTCAATGTTGTCCCGCCATCCTCTAATGTTGCACCTGACCCTGAATTACTATCTGCTAGATTCCATGTTGCAGAAGATGGAGTTATGTATATTGGGGCGGTGGCGCCATATTGATTTGATGATTCGGTGTCACAATCGCGGCATTGATTGTACTTATTAACACTACGTTTATATTTTTTTCTTGCAAGGTACCTTGAATATGACCCGTGCTTTACATCTACACCTGTTCCACCTGGAGTCAGTGCGCCCGGGGAACTTGCGTTGCGGGGTCTAGATGGTCTAGGGGTTTGAATACTTGCGACAATGCGGTCACTTTGTTGGTGCCATCGGGATACTATCTGTGCACTGGATACTATCTGTGCACAAGGACAACTCCGCACTCTAACACTTTCATACGCCGACATGTCTGCACATGGACAATTGCTAAAGTGCACACCTGGTTGATTTGACGCTGGTCCTACGATGGCATTCATAGACAATTGCGCCGTGCGGTGCGATGCATTCAATGAGGATTGTTTGTCGATCTTTAACTGATTTGTCAATCGATTCATAGGTTGGGCGTATTTCCTTGACCACGTGTAACCCAACATCATAGATGATCCACACGCTGTATTATCACTTGATGGTACCTCGTAAGAAAACGTGCACCCTTCATCATCTGTGTAATTTCGAATTAAACGCACTGATTCCATTATATTATCTATCTATTAAATTATTTTGATAATGTATAATAATTAATGGGAAATTCTCTTACAGAATTAGACGTGAAACAACTGATCTTCGTATACAACCCACCTTCTATTTCTATAATAGATAGGATATTGTCCCATGTATCCGATCATGCGACACAAATGAAATCAACAAAAAGAAGAAAAGGAAAAAAGAAAAAGAGATTCACACGAAAAATTGAAACATATTGAATTAATACGATGCATTGATATTCCCCTGTACCATGATGCTCTGCGACAAACACCCACACTCTCGTGATGCTTGCATCTCTTTTGAAGAGAATGGGCACAAATACACCATTAATGGTGACACTGGTTACAAATCCGTTACTACAATCACTCACAGTTTCTTCCCTGAATTTAATTCACGCGAGGTGATTAAAAAAATGATGTCTGGGTGCAACTGGTCATCCAGTCCCTACTATGGAATGACCGAAGGCGAAATCATTTTAAAATGGGAAGATAATCGCAATGACGCATCAGAAAAAGGGACCAAATTACATAAATTAATTGAAGACTATTACAACGATTTAGAAGTTGATTATGAAACCATGGATGAATTTGTTTATTTCATAATGTTTGATAAGGAACAGGCGTTGAATCCATACCGAACTGAATGGATGATATGGGATAAAACAGTACGCATTGCAGGGTCAATTGATATGATTGCGAAAAATGATGATGGGACATTCACCATCTACGATTGGAAACGCGCCAAGAAGATTCATCGGGATGCATTTGGTGGCAAATGTTCAACATTCAAGGGTTTATCCCACATTCCAGACACAAATTACTGGCATTATGCACTACAACTTAATGTTTACAAATACATACTCGAAACATCCTATGACATTGTTGTTCGAGATATGTTTATTGTTCAGATACATCCAGATTTAAATGGGTACAACAAGATTAAAATGCCGACACTCACTGGAGAAATCGATACAATAATGCGTCATCGTATTAATGATTTAAATACGAAATAATATATTCATTAATGTACGAGACGTCAATGTTTACTCCAATTGCTTCATTTATTCTAATGGTTGCACTATTTTTTTCACGTTACAAATTAAAATATCGCATAGATGATGATCCAGTGGATGAAACTGAACTACGAAAGATGTATGAAATTAAAGAATTATGGGAAAAACTAGAGGACACAAAACCATCTGAAGATACAATGAACAATCTCATCAATAAAGAAATGGAATTTTCCACTCGACATGGTCCTGTTTATATGTGCTATGACTATGCAAATAGTACGTTTAATTATTGGACGAAAAACAAGGATATCATTACTTATGATATGTTAGAATCTAAAGCGCGAGAATATTCATTGTCAATGGGTATTAAATGTATTTTCATAGAAGAACGCACCTCGGTACAGACTTCCAGTGCACCATCACATCTAACATCTGAAGTTTTTATGAAACCATCTCGACCCAAACCGGTTCATCTCAGCAAAATCAAATTAAACACGTTTAAATTCAAAGGGAAACCAACTGATAAAGATGTATGTGTTGAATATTCGATGCAGGATGTTTCCTGGAATGATTGGAAAACAAAGAAACTCTAACTATATATTATATGTCACCAATTCATCCACCAATTAACCATAAAGAAAGAAGTGTAATTAGAGCGAAAAATTTAGAAGCATTTGAGAAGTTAATTCTTGAACACTCTGGACAACATCGCGAAAAACACCCAATCCCTAACGATCATTTACACATGAATGGAAGACCAGAACAACTGATGTACGATAAGGGTATTGATGGTATAGCAGACATTATTGCCGCAATTGGTGGTGATTTGGGTGGTAAAGTGATACGCGAAATTATAAATCGATACGTAGGGTTTGTTGCTGCACTTGCAAGAAATACTACATTCCCCGAGGTAAAGATAGATTTACTGCGCAGTGGGATATACAACTTAGACCATAATCTTTTACTTGCTGCCAATAATTTAATTATTAATGAACTTGATTCTAGAGATCCGGGTATAATGGCGCAATATTTGAATGAGAATCCCGAGAGCGTTGCATACTTCCCCCAAAATTTGTACGAACCCCAACCATGGAGAGCATATAGACGCGATAAAGAAGGAAAAGGAGAAGAAAAAGAAGAAGAGGATGATGATGATGCCCAAACAGGTGGATATATTATGCCCGATCCACCAACTAAGGAGCAAACTGCACCGTATTATAGGAACGGGAGTTACTTAGTTACAAATGTTATGGATCCAATCGAAATGGGGCAAAGTCCGTATGGCAAGGACTTCATGGACTTTGGTGATCCTGGTTGGGAATATGATTCTCCAGATCGTTTGAAGATACATAATATAAAAAGAGCATGGATTGAAATCCTAAATAATAATATTGATATCGTACGAAAAATTGCCAAACGCCTACAAAATAAATCTAAACCAATCGAGGGTGGTAACACGAGGACCAAGCAACGCAGGACCAAGCAACGCAGGACCAAGCGCAACAAAACCAAGCAACGCAGGACCAAGCGCAACAAAACCAAGCAACGCAGGACCAAGCAACGCAGGACCAAGCAACGCAGGACCAAACGCAACAGACCACTACGACGTTGAATCCAACTGCCTATTTTGTAACCATTCTATAAAACCTATACTCTTCTCAATTGTAAATGATGATCCTAGATGATCCTTAGCGATTTCAAGTACAAGTTTCTCTTGTTCTGTTAATTGAGATATATATGCATCTACCAACTCCGATTCATCCATTTTGTGCATATGAATTAATATATTAATTATATATCAATTTATTGTATTTTAAATATAATCCATTATCATTTATTATGGATTATATAATTTCATTTAACGGTCTCGATATGAACACTTCTCCAAAAAAACAATTAGTTACAAGAGTTACCCCAAGAACGAGTGATACACTGCACGACATCGCCTCTGGAAAATACATAACATCTCTTGACAATTACAACCGGTATATTAACCCTATCGTGTCATCAAATAATATAATGACCCCACTTTATTTAGAAGATGCAATCAATGATTCACTCGTAATTAGGTACAACAAAACAAGTGATGTCAATATACAGAAACATCTTACAAATCATCCATCACAAATTCAATCCATGATACATTTACTATCCAACATCTTAATATTCTTATCATCCAATGACATAACACATTCAAACATAAACGTATCAACTATTTTAATGGATGAATATGAAAGGTTTCCACTTGTAACTAATTTTTCTAAATGCATTATCAATAGAAAATACAATAGTCACACCTATAATCCATCACATTACTGGAAATGCCCAACATATCACTTATTCTGTTACATACTCAATCAATCCCCAAACCAATTATTATCAAAAGACGTGATTGCGTCACTTACCAATGACATTGTCGATACCGCATTAGGCGTAATGTTGCCATTTCAATATGTAACTTGTATATCCACAATATTATCAATGTTTACAGACAAATCATACGGAGATATAAGAAACGAAATACTAACACAATGTAAACAATGGGACATTTACTCCATGCACATTGTTGTATACGAATGCAGTGAACCAAATACTGACATACACGAAACGTGTAAAAAATATATCACAAATCGAAGTGATCTCATTTTTAAATAAAATTGAATAGAAAATCAAACTAATGCTCCATTCCTATCAAAGAAATCATTACAACAAGATTCCTCATTTTAATGAAGATTGACATCTCACGCGCGGTGAAACTTGGTCTCATCCGGTATGACCACCAACTTTCAGGTGTGAAATGGGCGCTGAAAGGCGAAGAAACACATTTCAACAACATCTCTCATGGAGGGATGATTACAGATGAAATGGGTCTCGGAAAAACCTATCAAATACTTTCAATTATTGTATCGAATTTCAAACGGTCTACCCTCATTGTTTTACCAAGGTCTCTGATAGAACAATGGGAACACATCATTGAAACCACACTTGGTCACAAGGCGTTTATATATCACGGGAATAAATCATCTATTAACGTATCTGAACTTTCAACTCATCCAATTGTACTTACTACCTATGGAATGGTATCGAATCTATCAAAATCTTGCCACCAAATGAAATGGGATCGCATTGTCTTCGATGAGGCGCACATACTTAGAACGATGTCGTCTGCTGTACACAAGGGAGGAAAATATTTACGTGCAACGTACAAATGGGTTGTAACTGGGACACCTATTCAAAATCACAAAAAAGATTACCATTCACTTTGTGACATTATAGACATTCCATCATCGATATATAAGAAAGATGAAAACATTCAAATGATTGTAGATCATTGTATATTGCATCGGACATTGGAATCGATTGGAATTAAACTTCCTCCACTAAATATCCATACAATAAATGTAAATTGGAAAGGATCTTCCGGTAAAATGTTATCGAATGAGATACATACTGCGATTAGATATAGGACAATTACACCTATGATAGGGTTGTACGTAAAGGCGAAACAGTGTTGCGTTATGCCAAATCTTGTAAAAACCCACGAATTGTCCGAGAATGAAATCATATCTCCATTTGATAGTGATGACTCATCTGATAAATTAAAACTTGTGTGTGACTCTATTATTTCCAGGCACGTCTCTGCCAACCAGAGAAAACTGGTGTTTTGTCATTATACGAAAGAAATAGATTACATTTATGAATCATTGCACAAGATAATGAAGGTATCCATATTAGATGGAAGGATTCAAAATGGACAATTGCGGCGAAAAATACTTACAGAATACAATGATGCTCTTATTATCCAATACAATTCTGGTTGTGACGGATTGAATTTACAAGATTATACAGATATATACTTTGTGAGTCCACATTGGAATCCAGCAATAGAGGACCAAGCAATTGCTCGTTCATGGAGAATTGGACAAACAAAACCTGTAAATGTGTTCAAATTCAAAATGGAATTGATAGAAAATGAACTCACAATGGATCATTACATTAGACGCGCTCAGACTACAAAACGCAAAGGAATGCTCGTGTTGCAGGAAGCAATTGAACCCGATGTAAGTATGTCAAACGAATGTGTAATATGCAAATGTGATATGTCTAGGCATACCTCGAATAAATATGAATGCGGACACACATTCCATATGGATTGTATGTCTAAATGGTTATCGACACATCACACTTGTCCCATATGTAGGGCGGTTATTTAAAATATTATATTATAATATACTATAATGTATAGTCGAGATATCACTCGTCGTAACCTACTTGTAAGACGGCAAATTAATCCACATTTGAGACCAATGGAACCGAATATGTCGTTTGAGAAATTCATTTTACATAAGTTGGGTCAAACTAACAGTCATATCCCACATATTACCCAAAGAGAATTCGAGAAACTCTTGCGAGAAGCTTTTAACTACATTGGTATTGAAGTTAGTGATAAAGATATCAGTGATGCATTATTTGGCGGGTTCGGTCATATGGATGAAACCATGGATGGTGGCACACCTAAAGCAGCACGACGGGGCACTCATAAACGAAAACCATCCATTTCCGATGAAGAACGTGGATCTGCTAGTGGAAGTGGATCTACTCGCAAACGTGGTTCTGCTAGCGGCGAACGTGGTTCTGCTAGCGGCGAACGTGGATCTGCAAGGAGTCGTAGATCTGCAAGGAGTCGTAGATCTGACAGCAGACATAGATCTGCTAGTGAAAGTGGATCTGCAAGGAGTCGTAGATCTGCAAGGAGTCGTAGATCTGAAAGGAGTCGTAGATCTGCCAGCAGACATAGATCTCCTAGTGAAAGTGGATCTGAAAGGAGTCGTAGATCTGCCAGCAGACATAGATCTGCTAGTGAAAGTGGATCTGCAAGGAGTCGTAGTAGATCCAGTGAAGCGCGTACACCAAGAGAAATTGTAAACAAAGAATTATCAAAATACCAGACATGGCAAGTTTACACGATGAAATTTATTATTGCAACGACTATTATACTTTTCGCCGCATGGTCGGGTAGAGTATTCTCAGATAGTAATAGTTTTGATGCTCTGTTCAAATTACTTGAAAAACATCCTATTTTTACTAAATCTATTCCTGCTGAGTGTAAATCAACTAACCCCGCTCAACGATATATAGAAGATAAAAGGCGCCGCGAGGGTTTGAAATGCGACCAAGTTAGTGATAGCATAAGGAGTCAAATATATGTATTGATGGGAACTATTGGATTATTTCTCACTCTAATTCTCTCGAATAAAATATCATCGATTGGTCTTCACAATCAAGCACTTGATCTAAGGAGTGTATTAACAAACATATCTATGTACTTCGACGTAATTGTAATTATTGGTCTACACATGTTTTTCTTAAACAAAAAAGAAGTATTGAAAGCACAATTGGCAGGAATAGAAGAAACGGAAAAAATAGAAGCAAAAATAAAAGCAGCAAGAAAAAGAGCAGAAGAAGCAAGAAAAAGAGCAGAAGCAGAAAGAAAAAGAGCAGATGCAGCAGTGGAAAAAGCAGATAAACAAGCAAAGGAAGCATCGAAAAAAGCAGCAAAGGTAGCAGCAGAGGCAGAAGCAAAGGCAGAAGCAAAGGCAGCAGCAGCGAAAAAAGCAGCGAAAAAAGCAGCAGCGAAAAAAGCAGCGAAAAAAGCAGCAGCGAAAAAAGCAGCAGAAAGTATATCATTCGGTCGTCGTATAGTGGTAGAAGGAACCAAGGAGGGTGAGTTTTTGATACAAAAACCTGCATCTGGATTCAGTTATGATGAAGTCAATTTAATACTAACAGACCCACCTCCAATAGACCCAACTCTAATACCCAAGGCAGCAGCATCGCGCTCATCTGCATCTGGTTCATCTGCATCTGGTTCAGTAGGATCGCGCTCATCTGCATCTGGTTCATCTGCATCTGGTTCAGTAGGATCGCGCTCATCTGCATCTGGTTCAGTAGGATCGCGCTCATCTGCATCTGGTTCATCTGCATCTGGTTCAGTAGCATCCGGATCATCGGCGAGTGATTCATCATCGCATTAATCGTCCAATTACAACATATCACATTTGTTTGAATTTAAAATGATTAATATGTTACAAATGTAACAAATTAATCCTTTCACAACTATTAACATCCAGATGAACCAAATCCATTCGTTCCACGTAACGTATCAGTTTCAATGTCACCCAAGTGAACGAATACATCCATATCATATGTTATATTAGGTGCACATATTTGTGCAACACGAGTATCCTTGTCAACAACATGAACAGATATACCATTATTGTCAAACAAAGCAATAATATTCCCCCTGTATCCAGGATCTATTATACCAACTGAATTAGACAGACGAAGTGGTGTCTTTGACCCAGTACTTGACCTTGCATACAAGTAAAATCCACATTGGTCTTGAATGATATTGTCATTATTATCAATTACTTCCATTAGACATTGGATTTGATGGTCAATTTTTACACCAATATCGCCCGGAAAAATAGAAATCGATTCAGGAACAACAAGATCAAAACCAGAATCTCTTATTTTTAAATTATTGTGCAACATTGCCCGTTCCGTGTACGTCTCAAAAAGATTGTTGCACTGACAATATATATGTAACCCATACTTCATATTCTGTATAGACATCCCCATCATTGTTTAATACCTTTTATTCACATATTGGATTGCTACTAATCGAACTTATTCTCCCACCCCAATCACTCGGCAACAATCCAGCAGCAATCGCCTCTTCCGGCGTAAGATAAAATCCAGATGATCCACATCCTTTGTTTAGTCTCATTGGGAAATGCGCCTTTGATGGGATGGTAGGCAAACACTGCTTCTGCAACAATCTAGTTTTGGTATATTCATCTGATGTCATAGCACCAGGCACATCCTTATGGGTGGTTGACCTTAATTTACGAACAGAACCCAACATATAGGATTGTTTGCATTTTAAATTACACTCGCTTGAAACGACAGGTACACTATATGGTATACCACTGCTGTACGCTGTTTCCTTTACTTTCTTAATGTGCGATGATTGTGTTGTATCTTGTGGATTGTCCGATTGAACCCAATTCGTATACGTGTCACAATCACTGCCATAGGGCGCTCGTTTGGTAACCGTGTGCAGACGGGTTGAACTATTGCCCGTTTTATTTTTAGAAAACCCGCCACCAGATATTTTTTTGCCATATCGACCAGATTTTCGTTTTAAAACAACAATAGACATATATAAACTATACATACAAAAACAAATACGGATGAACCATAGATAATCTAACAGCGTAGTATAATTTTGAATGTTTGTGAATTGTATACAAGTTACAAATTGCAGCAACCGAATAGTTACACACACACATATGTACATACAACGGATATCCTAGTGTGTTTCTCATTTCGGGTGCTACAAATACAGGGTCAACCCCATCATGTGGTTTATGGATCACTATGGACGACTCTTTGTAACTATCATTTGTAAAATGATGATGTTTCGCGATGATATAAACATCTTTAGATACACGTATTATGTCTTCAGGTGTCAATATATAATGATAATATCCATTCTTTCTCAATTCTAACAGTTGAATATTTAAACAAATGAATAATCTCACATTATCACAATGACTCATCGGTGTATGCGCAGTTAGTTTTGTACCCGATATTGATACAGCATCTCCATCCAGGGTTACACAATTCAAATCGTACACTTTCCTTATACATATCATCAATTGATCCGTGCGTTCAAACCTCATTAATATGTTTCCGTTTCACCTATTTAAATGCATACAAATAAAATTGATATGATTCATTATCTCAATATAATGTAGTACCGCAACTATGTCATACGCATCCATCACAGCAGTAAAGGAGGAGAAACCAATTCAGATGAAGAATTCTGTCCCAGCAGGATGGGTCAGACTATTTAAGCATCCGGTTAATGGACGCGCGTGCGCTCATTATGGTGCAGAAATTAAAACGGAATCCCCAAAACAACCCAATGCACTCCTTACACGATTTCTCAATGAAGAGAAGTATCGAGAAGATATGAACGAGAAGTTCGGCGAAGGAGTGTCGCCATATTGGAACATTCCAAGTTATCTTGACTCTGAACCAGAAAGCGACTCTGAAAGTGAATCAGAAGAAGAGGAAGTCATTGAATTGTGCGACGATGAAGATTACGACCTTTATTGAGTTATAACAACCATAAATACTATCTTTACATTATTAATGGAATCATCCCATCACCTATCAGCAAATCATTCGATCAAACTATTTATTTTTTATATTGAATCAAATGGAAACATCGTTTCTATGAAAAAAAAAGTGTACCATCTAAATACATCTGGAGTATTCACACCAGATGAATTATCTACAATCATGTCAAAAATAAATAAATTTGATGGTGAAGTCTATCATTTAGATGGATTGCTTTGTTACAACAACACCTTTCACGCGAATAGACCATCACTTATTAAAGACGTATTACAAGAATACACTGGTTTAGATACAATACAAATCAGTCCCACTGCCGATGCATTGCGTTGTACGAATTGTATCGTAATGTTGCTGAGAGTAGAACAACCTAAACAATACAAAACCCGAAAAAATTATATGTCATCAAATGATACACCATCAAATGTATAATCCGATTCATCGACCGGTTCATCTTCAATGTTATCATCTAAACATTTATCGGACCGGTCAAATAAATCATCTTCCTCTTCATTTGAAAAGATTGGTAATAATTCCCTTGGTTCGGTCTGTTTCAAAACATCAATGTCGTGCGGCGTATACACTTCAAGCAAGTCACAAAAATTTGGTTTTCCACGCGATGATTCCCATTCACGCATCCCAACCAAAACCCATGTTCCAATCTTGAGCGTGTTTGACGACTTATTTCTCCCTCTAAATTTACCACGAATCACACATTTGTATCCGCTTTCATCTTGTTTACTCTTTACAATGCATATGTCACCACCAGACATTTTTTCTACCACTGCGTATACCTCTTCACGACATGATGATTTGCGAACCCGTCCTAATCTACTCGATGAACTCCTGCTCGCGAAACGTTTACTTTTATTTCCACCTGTAATATTCTTCACCATTATTATATTATAATACAAATTATATAAATACATTTACAACAACAACAATTCAGCAATAATTGATAAAATACGAATTAAATTCATATCAAAATCATCGGACAATGATCGATGTATCCAAATGTCATGCACCGCATCGGGATCGGTGCATCCGATTGTTCCCGCGAAATACTCCACAACATTAGTGAATAATGCATCAGGTCCAAACTTGTTCATAAACTTGTAACTATGCACACCAATGTTGTTGTAATGTTTCTTTCTAATCGATGACAACAATTGTCTATTCGTGTCCTTAAATCTACGGTTTAGGTAAATAATCGTGGGATGTGCGCGACATCCATCATACATATCTATGACCACATTTCGCTTCCCCTCTTTATACAAACAATTCAATATAGAATCAATATTTCTGCTTTCAATGACATTGTATACACCTCGCGTTGTCAATGAATAATATCCATAATAAACCATACATAATAGTTTGTAGGTGTCTCCACGATATCGCCTCACAATCGATTTACATTCCACATCACATCCTCGCTCAATCGCATCCGCTAATGCAGCGATAAAGGTTAGATCCATTATGTATAGAGTTACATAACATGATGTTTTAAACATTCAATTTTACTTCATTATATACCGAATTGTATATAATGGATTATCTATGTTTACGCCTCCAGTTGGGTTCGAACCAACGACCCCCCGATTAACAGTCGGGTGCTCTAACCATCTGAGCTATAGAGGCAAATGAAATTCATTTCTTTTTTACTTGTTTTTTTTAATTTTTTTTTTAAAAGTCCATAGTGGGACTCGAACCCACAACCTCAAGATTAGAAGTCTTGCGCGCTATCCATTGCGCCATATGGACAAATGATCAATTACATCACTTAATTTATATCATCGGTATTTCTTTAAATCATTTATAAAATTGAAACATATTATTCGGAAATATAAACGGATACAAATGGAATCAATTATCTGGTGGTCGAACCCATCGCACTTTACGATATGGACGTGTGCGGATAACGACACAATTGAAGAATATCGTGAATTGTGCCGCAAATGTTCACCATTTCCACCGACTCCGCGACTACGACGAATGAATGCAACACCATCCATCAAAACCATTCCACAATTTACAGAATTCATATCATCATTCAAATATGTAGAATACACAGAAATCATCCATCATGAATTTATAGATAAAAAATACATTATTGTATGGGTAAATATGGTTTCAATTATGGACAGACCTGTTGATGTGATATGCACAACTGATAAACCTCCAGTTTCTACTCCAGAAAAACGAACAAGAATCGTGAAAGATATGATATCCAGTTGGATGCCTGCATCCCTTGGAATTGCATATTCAGCAAAAATAAGTGACCACATATGCAAAATGGGTTCATACATTATTCATTCAGTTATCATTGACCTGAGATAAACCAATTATCATATCATCGTATTATCATATCATCGTATTATCATATCATCGTATTATCATATCATCGTATTATCATATCATCGTATTATCATATCATCGAGTCAGCATTGCATTATATGTATTAGAACGACAACTGAAGTTTTCTTTTTGATGAGGACCCATTATCTTTTTCATCTGCCGGTGCTGTCGCTGCCCCTTTTTCATCTGCCGGTGCTGTCGCTGCCGGTGCTGTCGCTGCCTGTGCTGTCGCTGCCTCTGCCTGTGCTGTCGCTGCCTGTGCATCTGCTGTCGCTGCCTGTGCATCTGCTGTCGCTGCCTCTGCCTCTGCTGTCGCTGCCTCTGCCTGTGCTGTCGCTGCATGTGCTGCTTCTGTTTTTTGTTCTGTGGATGCTTTTGCTGCTTGACCTTTTATTGTCTTGATTGTTGTTCGTGCTCTTTTTGCTCTTATACCTTCTATTGTTGCCAATTCTGTTTCTATATTTTTTATTCGGTCACTTGTTAGTGGATTAGACTTGTCTTCTAATTCTTTATTTATCGCATCATCTAATGCGTAACCCTCATTATAATATTTCATAATCTTGGCGATATGCTCTCCCGCATTCACATCTATCGCTTTATCATCAAGACCTTTGGTCTTTATCGCTTCCTCATCAAGACCTTTGCGTTTTTCTTTATATGCTAATACTAAAATATCAAATAGACTATTTATACGATCGTGGATTTTCATCCTTTCTTCTCGTGTTGGTCCTGTTACACCTGGTTGTAATGTTTCACTTTCTCTTGCTGTATCTGAACTTGCTGTATCTGAACCTGAAACTGCATCTGAAACTGCTGCATCTGAACCTGGTTCAGATGGTCTTTTATATTTATTACGATAATGTGTAATAAGAGCACCTAAACCACTAACACCAAGAACACCCAAAGCAGCTAAACCAATAGCAGTTCCGGTAGGCATTACGATGCCACCCCGCTGTATTCGTCGTTGAGTCTTCTGATTTCTACCACGTTGATTTCTACCACGTTGATTTCTACCACGTTGATTTCTACCACGCGTTACTCTACCACGTGTTACTCGTCGTTGAGTCTTCTGATTTCTACCACGCGTTACTCTACCACGCGTTACTCTACCACGTGTTACTCGTCGTTGAGTCTTCTGATTTCTACTACGATGATGTCGACGCGTGTGCAATCTGTCTTTATTCAAAACAATCAAATCTCTATTACCATTTGTCAAGTACCCTTTAGTGCGTGGCATTATTTATATAATACATATATATTTTATAAATTTGGTAAAATATAGATACTATATCAATAAAATTGTCACATTATACCAAATATATTTAACACAATTATTTTATCGCGTATCAATTGGGTTTAAGTTACAAATTCATATCGCCTATTTATATGGTTGCACGTCGTGACGTATTTCTCCCACGCGTCTTTCCTCGCCGAGTTTTACCCATGTTTCTCTTGGACTTTTTTGACCTTTTCGATTTTGAACGACGACTCTTGGATCTTCTCACACGACGCGTTGAACCACCTGATATATTACAAATTCTACCAGTTCCTTCTTTACATTCAGGTTCTCCTTGAGTGAGGGGGAATTCTCTACCAGTTGGTCTGCTTGCTGCCTGTGCTTCTGCTGCTTCTGCTGCCTGTGCTTCTGCTGCTTCTGCTGCCTGTGCTTCTGCTTCGTCTATTCGTAGTTGTTTAATTAATTTTTCTCGTATATCACTTGGTAGGTGATATTTGTCGCCAATGTCTAATGCTCTCTCTGCTGCTGCTAATAGTTTGTCTGCTTTTATTCTTGACTTTGTTGCGGTTTCAAATATCTTTTTTGCTTTATTAAGTTCATCTAGTGCTGCCTGTGCTTCTGCTGCTTCTGCTGATCCTGGCATTGCTATTTCTGCTTCATCTATTTTTCTTTCGTATTCTTCTTCTGCTGACAATACCATTTCTTCTGCTTGTACTTCTGTTGAGTTTGCTTTTCTTTGTCTTTTTTCTGCTCCCATTATTGCTTCTAATGCTTTTCGTTTTGTTCCTGGATCTTCTTCCATATACTATTACCATATATATTTTATATAATCGTAAATAAAAAAATATTTCGGATGATATGGTTAACATTGTAATCGCCATCTTAATTACAATCATTCTTTAACATTTACTTTAGTTACTTCTTTCGTCGCAATGTTTCTCTCATCGCCGAGTTTTACCCCTGTTTCTCTTGGACTTTTTTGACTTTTTCGATTTTTTCGATTTTGAACGACGACTCTTGGATCTTCTCGCATGACGTGTTGAACCACCTGACATAGTACATATATTAGGTCCTTCTGGAGCGGTGGTGTTTGCTTGTTTTAATTTTCCACCACGTCCCTGCATTTGCATAAGAATATCTAGTTCTCTACCAGGTGGTAACTTCGTAGTTGCTCCTTGTTTTTAAAATCACGTGGTAAGTCCTCAATTGCTTCTCGTTTGTCTGCCATATACTATTACAATATATATTTAATAGATCTGATAAACCATTTCACATAATCCTTATTACTTCACCAAATCATTGTAAATATCTCGCGTTATGGCATTTGAATATTATGTATAATACCGTGGAATCGCCAATTCAATCTTACCCCCAATCCTCCCCAAAATCTCCAATAACTCCTCGATAATTGTCTATTATAAAGTGAGAAATGGGTGATAAATTGAGAAATGAGTGACAAAACGCATAAATGAGTGATAAAAATAATATGATAATATGTTATGAAATTAATCGGTTCGTTGTTTTTTTGATGGTTGTTCTTCTTCATTGGTGGGAACGTATGGATGTCGCCGGCAAAGCATTCGCATTAGGTGGCGGCACGGACAGGTGCATCCCTGATAATCCCAATCCAATTGTGTACCATGGAATGGATATTCCTTGTATGGTAGGTATTCGTCAGGTCGATCCGTTTTATGTTTGTGGCAGCAAACGCATTGATTCAATGATGTATAAATGCGGTGGCGTTCATTCTGTGGCATAGGTTGGTGAATGTAGTATGCGAGTTTGTCGCCGAATTGTTCTAGAGGCGCGTCCATTGTTGTTGTGTGTTATGGTGGTATCATTTGGATAGAATCAATTTTATTTTGTGTTAATAAAAATTGAATATTATTTGATGGTATGTAACTATTTGTGAAATGAAGTTTGGATTGTTTATGGTTGCGATGAGTGTTGTGGTATGTGATGGTCGGTCACGTGGTGGGTCACGTAGTGCATCGCGCAGTGCATCACGTAATATTGGTGCGGCAAGTCGCCGGATGTTGTTGAGTCGTTCTAGTAAATCTCGTAGTAGAACTCGTATATCTGATGGTACCAGTAAGGTTGTAATGAGTGATGTAGATTGGCGCGTGTGTTTGTTTGGACTATTTGTTGGGGTATGTTTTATGTATGTTATATGGTGATAATTATGTAACTATGAATATTTTTTTATAAAAAAAAATATTTTAATGTTTTATGTAATTTACATGGTGATGAATATTTGGAATAGAAGAATGATATTCGCGATAAGTGATGCGATGGTGATAACCATTAAGATGTGAAAATCTTCTTCTAGTTTTTCGTGGTCGGTAACCTTTGCAATAATTTTGTCCCTGATGATATGTTCTGTCTTGATTTGTTTCCGATGTCTCAATCCGTCGCCAGCATCTTGAGCGCCACGTTTGATGCCTGGAGGTGGGTGATCCTGATGGAAAGAATTAGCATCTGGTTCTTGGTCATGATCATCTGGTTCTCCGCCATCAATATTTGGTTCTCGTTCATGAGTATCTGGTTCTCGTTCATGAGTGCTTGACTCTCCTTGATGAGTTGTGCAATGGTTGCCGTTTCCATCATCTCCATCAGCATTTTGTTTTCCAAAACAATCATTCTGTTCATTTCCATCAATGTCCTGTTCATCTCGCGTATGGATGTGTTGATTACCTGGATGGTTGCTTCGGATTGGAGGTTCATCGTTTCGGGGTTCATCGTTTCGGGGTTCATCGTTCATTGTGAGGTGATATCTATTGTGTTGTATGAATCAAATCAATTTTATTTATAAATTGTAGATAAGGTTACATATTGTTATATGTAACTTTAAATGTATATGAAAAGTTTAAAATTGATTTATATAATATATATTTATATTATCCTATCCGTATGATGAGTGACAAAGAGTATAGTAAATTATCTAAACCTGAACTATTATCATTGTGTGAATCCAAAGGGTTTACAAAGTATAAATCCAAGAATAAATGTGAATTAATCTCAATGCTTACTAATAAACGAAATAGTGTTGATGTCCCTGAAAAGGATATTGATGTAAAGAATGTGGATGGTATGGAATATTTGAAAGGTGTTCCTGATGGTGGTATTGATTTGGTGTTGACCGATCCCCCGTATATCATTTCAAAGGAAACTGGAATGAATGCACATTACAATGCAGTTAAGTCCAATGAGGCAAATGAGGTAGAGTTTGTTAAGACGATTGAAGATTGGGAGGCGTACAAAGTTGATAATAATATAAAGGATGACACGAATCGTGATAAGTATATGCGGTATGGTTCAATCTATGGAAAGAAATATTGTGTGAAGACTGATTATGGTGACTGGGACACTGAATTTACGATGCATCGTCTTGAGGAGTATGTGAGTGCATATTACAAGAAATTGCGTCGTGGTGGTACGTTAATAATGTTCTTTGATTTGTGGAAAATAACGAATCTAAAAGATATAATGGAGCGGTGTAACTTCAAGCAAATTCGAATGATTGAGTGGATAAAGACGAATCCCCAACCATTGAATAGTAGGGTGAATTATTTGACGAATTGTCGTGAGATTGCTTTAATCGGTGTGAAGGGTGGTACTCCAACGTTTAATAGTTCGTATGATAATGGTATTTATATGTATCCGTTACAAGGTGGCAAGAATCGGTTCCATCCGACACAAAAAAGTTTGAAATTATTTGAGGAATTGATTATGAAACATTCGAATGAGGGTGATGTGGTATTGGATACGTTCTTGGGTTCGGGTACAACTGCACTTGCGTGTAAAAATATGTCGAGACGATTCAGAGGATGTGAGATATCCGGTGAATATTATGATAAATTAATGACTATTTTAAACTAGATCTATGATTTCAAAATTCTCTGTAAATGTGTCTATTAATTTCTCGAAGCACCATCTAAACTTGATACAATCGCGATGATTGTGTACTTGAAATTCTCCTATGGTTACATCATTGATACTGATTGATGAACTTTCATTCCATTTCTTATGTTTTGTGATGTGACTAAATTTGATTGTGTGTGACGCCCAGTTTATTTTTCTCTTCATTGTGATGAATCGTCGGATATCTTTGTGTTTGTTGTAGTAAATGATGGGGCAATCAAATGTGTGGTTAATGTAAAGGTGTAACATTTGTTCCGCATTTATTTCAATGTAATGTTTGATTTCGTCTAGGTTACATGTTGGTTCTATTCCAAAGAATGTACAGAATTTTTTTTTAGATGGTTGTCCGATGACTTGGGGTGATACCTTTCCGTCTTTTTTTGTTGTTTTTGCACTTAAATGTATTGAATTGTCTATGGACCCAAAATCATACTGACTTCCGTTTTTGGCGGTGTGGTCGATTTCAAATGGGAACACCTCTTTTAATTTTTTTATTTTTTCTTTTAAGATTTCTGCTTCTTCTACGCTGTATTTATATTTTCCCTCGAATGGGATCTGGTAGAGGAGACAAATCGCCATCTCGAATATCTTCCCCAGATCTTCTGTTATTACCTTTGGTTTATCGTGAATCAAATCGTCTTTTTTTGTTTTTTTTGTTTTTTTCTGGATGAGGGTTGCGTACCCTCGTAACGCGATGATTTTTTCTGCTGTTTCTGGATCCATTCCGTGTTCCCGCACTGCAATTGCGAGGACACGTCTGGTCTCTGCTTCGAGTTTCTTGAGCGTTGCGACGGAGCATTTTTCGTTCAGATTAGTGGACGACATATTGACAAATGTGATTTATGAATCGAATTCAATTCAATTTTATTCATTTATGGGCGTAAACGGGTTCACATATTTGACGGGTATGATAGAGTGTAATCTTGTTTTTTTTATGAGTTGTGATGTGTCAACTGGTTGTGTACCCTAATACATTAGTATCTGTGGTAGGGTGCAATATGAATGCTTTAAAGAAATGAGTGACAAAACGCAGAAATGAGTGACAAAAATAATGGACGAAAAACGTCAAACATGTGAACCCAATTTATGGGTGTAATTGAATAAAATTGAAATGGTTTTATTCTAGGATGTCTATTGCATCAAACGTTCTCGTGTGTTATTCACGTTCTCGCTTTTAAAACTTCTTCCGATGGCTGCTGTCGTTCGTATCGAAAAGAGCATTGAGCAGGTTCCATTGTCGCGCCTCGTCGCTCGATTCCGTTCTGGCAACATTGGTATTCCTGTTCATCAACGCGAATTTTGCTGGAAACCTGATCGTCAGGCGGAGTTCATCAAGAGTATTCTTATGGGGTATCCAGTTCCTTCCATTCTCATGAGTGAGGACGAGGATGGTAAACTTAGTATTGAGGATGGTCGCCAGCGTCTTACAACCGCAATGCATTTCGCAAGTGATGAATTCGATATTGAATGGGGTGGAGGTAGAACCCTTTATTCTGGTCTCAGTCCCACCGACCAGCACATCTTCAATAGCGATATGATTATTGTACAGAAATTCTCTAACGCTCGTCCAATTGATCGTATCGAGATATTTGATCGTATTCAGAATGGTACACCACTTACGGTTGGTGAGCGTCTATATGCGCGGCGTGACAGTTCATTGGTTCGTGTTGCGATTCGAGCGCTGATGACGCCTGGAATTGGTTTTCATGATCGTGCAACTAAGATTTGGGGTCCTCGTGGCATCTCGTTGCCTGACAAACAACGAAAAGGGTTTCACACACTCACTGTTCTGATGGCCGGTCTCATTCATGGTATATCACATGTCAACAAGAAATACAATCCCGAATTGATCGTGACACACATCAGCGATGAGACTGAGGCGGCAGCGATGGTTGATCTTGGGCGTATTCTTGAAATATATGAAGAGGCTGATAAGATTGAGCAGTCGAAAGGACGAACTGGGTCCACCTCCAAGCATTTTGATCTGGGTACGTACACTGGATGCATCCTGTTTAGTTTATGTTCGGATGCGTGGTATAGTGGCGGCGCTTACGTTCCGAATTCTATCAGTGAAGAAAAGTGGGTGATTACCAAGAAGACGTGGGTTGACTACATCGTGGAAGTGCGTCGGACATTGATCGAGAATCCGTACAAATCGTTTAAATCTGTTCTTGAAGATAAGATTCATCGGGATGCTTCAAAGGCCCGGATGTGGATGCCATCGCGATGGGAAAATGGTTACAGGCGGGTGTTTGGTCTCGAAGTTGATTGTGAAGATGCATCGGAAGGATCTGCAGAGGATGAATCGGTTGGTGGGAGCGACGACGAATGAAAAAAATGAATAAAAAAGGGGGTAATACAGTTTGGGGTAATATTTTTTTTTATCTTTTTCTTTTGAAAAAAAATAAAAAGTAATGAAATGTTCCTGGTGGGGATCGAACCCACGACCGATTGCTCATAAGACAATCGCTCTAACCACTGAGCTACAGGAACTGGTTTTTTTTTAAATATTTTTTTAATTACACGGAGTGGGATTCGAACCCACGAAGCATATAGCAACAGAACTTAAGTCTGTCCCCGTTGACCGCTTGGGTATCCGTGTGGGGATGTTCCTGGTGGGAATCGAACCCACGACCGATTGCTCATAAGACAATCGCTCTAACCACTGAGCTACAGGAACTGGTTATACTATATCACATTACCATACCTTTAAGTTATAATCATATATACAATAAGGTTCAAAAACAATGTTTATTTGCACTTCATAACACTTGCCATGGATATGTGCGGAGATATTTCAATGAATGCAACGAGTAACGTAATGGATATGTAGAACAATGTTGTGATTTCTGATTCGAACATCTTTTTTGATTTAGTGTCATAGTTACAAATCCTATTCAATTTTATTTTTGAATAAAAATAATCGTCTTTTCTTTTGTTTTCTTTTCGTGTTTTTTTGCAACTTAATTAGATGGTCGGGGCACTGGTTGACCTTTATTACATGATTTCGCGGAGGTGGGCGCATACCTTGCGATCTTCCTGTTCCAGGAGTTGTTCGAGGGTTGGTCCGGCGTTGAGGTACTCTTCGTGGAGCATGCACCATTCACGAGCAAATGCATCGAGTGCCATCTCCGCGAACAATTCGTCTTCCTCCTCGGGTGTGAACCCCATCTCCGCAACCGGAATTGCGGGGACACTTGATGGACGCGGTGCGGTGCTCTTGCGAACAACCCAGAACCACTTGTCGAAGTAGACCTTGCTCTTGCCCGTGTCGTTGATATCCTTCATGAGTCCGTCGTAGATGATGTCGGATGGATGCTTGGGGTGGATGAAGGCGGTGTAGTAGAGGTATCCCTGGTCGGTGTACTTGGCGACGATGTCGATGTCGTTCTCGGTGAGGCGAATGACGGCCTTGAACTTGGTCGCGACGAATGCCTTGATCTCCTCGACAGAACCGGGGAGGGAACGGGTGTCCATCCGGGGAATGCAGAAGGAAGTGGTTGCCATGGTTTTCGAGTGTTTTCGGAAAGCGTTTGAGAGTTGTTTGATACCACTGACATCCTAGAATAAAACCATTTCAATTTTATTTATTTATGGGCGTAAAATGGGTTCACATGTTTGACGTGTTTTTTAAAAAAATGGATGTTTCAAGAAAATTTTTAGGTAAAATATGTAACTATGGATGATGTTATAGAAGTGATTAAAGATTATGTTACAAAAAAATAAAAATACAACATGTAAGCGTTATTTGTTTTGTTTTTTTGTTTTTTTGCAAAATATACAATGAATGACATTTAATATAGTTCAAATACCCAATCATTCGCAGTGTCTGTAGCGACAATCGATTCGTCAATAACTTTCTTGATACTTACATCCGACTTTTGTGCACGAAGTTTAAAACGAATATCATCCAATGAAATCCAGTCATCACCCATCTTGTAATAACATTCAATCCATCCATCGCAACATTTGCGTGCACTTCGTTCAAGTCGTTTAATATGTGCAACACCGAATCCAGACGGTGAATACTCACCCCCCATAAAGCGAATCTTATTGGTTGTTGCGCTGTACATACCATAGATTCCACAATGAATGAGTTCCTTGCGAGAAATGAGTGTTCCCTCCGGCAATGTTTTCATCGCGGCGATGTTTTCTCCCTTCGAGTATGGGGGTACGACTTTTTGGTAGATAGGCATGGTTTTCGGAAAGCGTTTGAGAGTTGTTTGATACCACTGACATCCTAAAATAAAACCATTTCAATTTTATTTATTTATGGGCGTAAAATGGGTTCACATGTTTGACGTGTTTTTTTAAAAAAAAATGGATGTTTCAAGAAATTTTTTAGGTAAAATATGTAACTATGAACTTTATCTTTGTAATAGATATACATGGGAGGTAAAAGTGTTCATTTTAGTTTACAGACGATCTTGATGTACTACCATACATCTTTGCGTAACATCGGACTTTATACGTCACTTTCATTGGCGACACTTGCGGCATCACGATTTCATAGAGATAAGTCATTTTTGTTGAACATTTCACTTATCGTAGTATCTATTGTATTTAATTTGATATCTGCTGCAATTGGTCTTTACATGTTGAGTGACATAAGACACATGCGTGCAAATCAGGATGAAAAAGAAAAAAGTTCCCTTGTAAATAAATGGACGTTGTTGCCTAATGTAACCATTGTGATAAATAGTTGCATCATATTGACTAGTTTGTATGTACTTTATGAACAAGTAACTAAAAAAAAATAATTCGTCTTTATGTTTTTTTTGAAAATTTTTTTTTTGAGGTTTTAATTTCCACTGATTTTTAACCCCAAATCGCGATGGTTGTCTTACTCATCCTCGGAACTCCAATCGAAGGACTTGGTGACCAACTTGTCTTCCTTCTCGAGAAGGTCCTCAAGGGTTGGTCCTGCCTCGTTGTACTCGTGGTAGAGCATCACCATCTCATCGTGCGCTACTTGGTCCATGTACCACGCGTATGCTTCCTCAATCTCTTCGTAAAGGATTTCGAAATCACGGGGACGGGTGGTATTGCTCTTGCACATGGTCCAGAACCACTTGTCACTGAAATGAATCTTGACCTTTCCGAGACGTTCAATGTCCTCCACGATGTCGCGGTAGAGTGCATTGGATGCAGTGGGGTGAATGAATGCGGTGTAGTAGAGGTATCCCTGGTCGGTGTACTTGGTCACGATGTCGATGTTGTCTTCGTCGATGGTGAGGATTTTGGTGAACTTGGACACGACGAATGCCTTGATCTCCTCGACAGAATCGGGGAGGGAACGGGTATCCATCCGGGGAATGCAGAAGGAAGTGATTGCGGACATGGTTTTCGGAAAGCGTTTGTTGAACGTTTGATACCACTGACATCCTAGAATAAAACCATTTCAATTTTATTTATTTATGGGCGTAAAATGGGTTCACATGTTTGACGTTTTTTTTAATATTTTTGGTGTAACCTTATCGACTTTCTTAAAAAAAAAATAAAAAAAATAAAAAAAATAAAAAAATAAAAAATAAAAATATTCCCCTCTCACTCTCCCCCCTTGAAACTTTATTTGTCGAACTTTATGCATCCTCATCGGTTGGTTTGTCAATGCTTTCGGTGATCTCGTTCCACATCCCGATGAGATCGTGTGTGTCTTGGTCGTAGATGGCGTTGGATTCGGTATCCTTGAGGTAGACAATTCCGTTATGAATGAATTCCTCCGCCCCGATCTCATCGTCAGATTCGTCACCATCTTCTGAGTTGTCCTCTGCGTTGTCCTCTGCGTTGTCATCTGCGTTGTCATCTGCGTTGTCATCTGCGTTGTCCTCTGCGTTGTCCTCTGCGTCGTTGTCCTCTGCGTCGTTGTCCGAAACGTAGTCTTCCTCTTCTTGCTCTGTGTCCCCTGCATTGTCCTTCTCTACCTCTTTCACAACGGTTTTTGTAACTTGATCTTTCACCTTTTTCTCTGCCTCTTTCGCCTCTGCCTTCGCCTTTTTCTCTGTTTTTTTCGCCTCTGCCTTTGCCTTTTTCTCTGCTTCTTTCGCTTCTGCCTTCGCCTTTTTCTCTGCTTCTTTCGCCTTTTTCTCTGCTTCTTTCGCTTCGTCCTTTTCTTTCTTGTCAGGGGATGATTTGCGTCCGCGCTTTTTCTTTTCAGGTTCAGGTGCAGCAGGTTCAGGTGCAGCAGGTTCAGGTGCAGCAGGTTCAGGTGCAGCAGGTTCAGGTGCAGACTCAACGTTCACAGCAGGTTCAGGTGCAGCAGGTTCAGGTGTCGCATGAAACTCAATATCCTTGTCCGATGAAGAACCCGAATCGTCTTCGGATTGAGGATCGGATTCAGAACCACTCTCGAGTACAAGTTCGTCCACCAATGCCTTGACATGGTCCACGGTCTCTGCACTAACAATCTCCTTCACCGATTTTGCAGGGCGACCACGAGACACCGGTTTCTTCTTTGTACTTGCTGCTTTCTCTGCTTTTTTCGCTTCTGCCTTCGCCTTTTTCTCCGCTTCTTTCGCTTCTGCCTTCGCCTTTTTCTCTGCCTCTTTCGCCTCTGCCTTCGCCTTTTTCTCTGCTTCTTTCGCTTCTGCCTTCGCCTTTTTCTCCGCTTCTTTCGCTTCTGCCTTCGCCTTTTTCTCCGCTTCCTTGGACTCCGATGAAGAAGTAGTGGTCTTGGTCGCCGCCGATGTATATTTCCGTGCAGTGATGATCTTGTCCGCGTTGTCGGCGTCAAACCCGTAATCTTGGATGGCAATGGAGAACACAAGGCGGACTTCTGCCTCGAGTTTCTTGAGCATCGCTGGGGTTCCGGTTGCTGGTTCGATGGAAGACATGCTGGTTTGTGAGGATTTGAATGCTGGTTTTTCCGTAAGGATACAATACCGGTATGGAATAAAACCATTTCAATTTTATTTAATTACGCCCATAAAATGACTTCACATGTTTGACGATTTTAAAAATGTTGTATTCTTGAAAAATAAAAAATTGAAATGGTTGGTTATGGTAGATGGTAGTGCAAGAAAGATGAGTTGCACCAAAGAGTTTGAAACCTACACTGATGGTCCTGATGGATGTTTGTTTGGCGAATTTCGTAATTCTCCCGTGATGGAATCTAAACTTGATGATGGATCCCGCCGCCAAAGTATTGACGTGAGTATTTACCCCGAATTGGAAGAAGACGAAGATTCATCATATGGTTCAATGCCTTCATTGTGTGCCGTGGATGACGAATCAGGTGAATCGATGTATGACGAGGTAGCGGAAGGTGGCATTGCACCTGCATATGTTGGTATGGACCCCTTCATGCACGAACCGACGTCGGTATTGTGTAAATCGATGCGGTCAATGTCTGCACGACTGGAAACACCGCAACCAAGTATGTCACCGCAACCAAGTATGTCATCGCAACCAAGTATGTCATCGCAAGAGGGTGCCCCGATGTGCGCCCCACCGATGTGCGCCCCACCGATGTGCGCCCCGATGTGCGCCCCGATGTGCGCCCCACCACCAATGGGTAAACCACCGAAGATGGTGCGGCAGACGACGATGAATATTCCTATGGGTCATTCGCCCTTGACGAATCGAATGTTTGGTGATGGGTCTCTACAGACCCGTGAATCGTTTCAAGAATGTCTTGATAATTTGAAGCGGTCATTGGATGAATGTCGCCGCGGTATTACAATGTTGGAGAATCGTCTTTCTTGAAAAAAAGGGAGTGTGAATTTAAATAAAAATATTTTTTTTCTGGGGGAGTATAATGATGAATAATGTGACAATGGATAAAAGAAGGACGTATGGTCTGTATAAATTTGTCGGTATTTTCATCATGTTCATGAATGGTACGACAGCGTATGCTATGAAAAGCATTGCAGTGAATGCAATTGCAAAGTAGTGTATTCTTTCCATTTACAATAAATGTTTATTATTTAAATGGGGATGACAACCATTTGATTATCATCTAAATTCCATGTTGCTATAATTCTTGGATGTTCAACCGAGTTCATAATGTCTTCTGTTTGGTAGACATTGTGGTTATCGTCGATGTAGTAGTGTATTCCCTTGTAGACGCACGTCTTGTACTTGACAATTTTGTGTGGTACTGGACCTGGGACGTCATTTGATTTTGCGTGGGTTCCGCAGGTGGTAGAGTTTCCTTTTCTTCTGCGTGAGCACTGTTCACCGGATGCACGTCGAGCAGTGCATCTGATATCGTCGGGTATGGTTGCCCTGGTGCGTGTTTTTTTCTGTATGTCGTCAATGGATATGTGTGGGAGTTGCATGTCGTAAATGTATTTGAGTAGGTCACTTGTTTTGTCTTGTCCGTCGTGGATGGAAATGACGTTGCATGAATTTTCCTCGAACCATGAGGTGATGGATTCTTTGATGGATCTCATGGATGTTGTGATTTTGTCGTTGACCCGTTTATCCATAATGAATAAAGTGTATGATAAATGTATGATTTCAATTTAATTGTGTTGTTAGGTTATAATAGTCAGTAGGGCGTACAATGTTGCATAAACACCAGCAACCAGATAACTATGGTGATTATATGGTTCGATTGTTTTGTCGAATTTCGTCCCCATAAGTATATCTACAAAATCTAAACCATAATTCGTGTATTTATCCTCGTGATGTTGGATATGGGTTAATGATTCACCTTCAAAATATAATACATTATGTGTGATAGCATAAATTAACCCGTAAGATAAAATGATAATGTTATTGAAATTAAGATCGCAAATGATGTTTACAATTATAAATGAGATAGATGTTGTAACTATATTCTGTATAAACTCCGTCGCAACGTTTACCCAACGTTTATTGATTGTCGTGTCGTGATGGTCGGTGTCATGGAAATCTATTATCTTGCATATCCGTAATATAACCCAATCAACTATTGCCAAATGTTCTTTTATTATTTTATGAATAGGGGTTAATTTATACATATCTACAAAACTCACGTTATGTGACACGTAATGAACCCCCCATCCAACCGCTATAGCGACGATTATTGTAATAATACCATTAAATGCATTTACAATTTTCCATTTATGAGTTCCGAACCGAATTGAAATGATTACGGCACCTATAATATAAGTAAGGACATATAACCAATTTTTATACATTGACAAGATAAACATTTTCGTTCTCTCGCCCATCACCGGCGGTACATCCTCATCCGGTCCATTGTCATCTGGTCCCTTGTCATCTGGTCCCTTGTCATCTGGTCCCTTGTCATCTGGTCCCTTGTCATCTGGTCCCTTGTCATCTGGTCCCTTGTCATCTGGTCCCTTGTCATCTGGTACCTTGTCATCTGGTCCCATATATTAATTAATATATATCAACAAATTTTTTGATAATTATAAACTAAGTTACAATAGTTTAATTAATACCTATTGTATTATTATCCCAATGAATTATAATTTTTCGGGTATTGAACATAGAAACATGGTTATTTCTTATTTGATGCGAAAATTAGCATTGATAAATATACCAAATAAAATCAAGGCATTTATAATAAAATCTATGCATTTTCAAGCACCACTAAATGGACTAATATTTATCTCTATTGTGAAATTCAACATTGCATTGTATACATATTTTCTATTTATCATAGCATTTATATTATTTGTTTACTTTAGGGGATGCTTTCTAACGATAATAGAATATAAATTAGATAAAGAGAATTTTATGAATATAGCAGATCCATATTTACACTTGTATAATATAGAAATTACAAATGATAATCGATATTACAGTATACTATATATAGCAATTTTTTATATGGTATTCGTCAGTTGGTTATTGCTATATAAATATTATTATCACAGGTAAAATTAATATGATATCAGTAAAGATATAATATTATTATTTTATATGGATGACGTCAAGGGTGTATGTAGTCCAATGTCAACAAATGAATATACGTGTTATGATGATGCAACTTTATTAAAAATGCGTGATGAATGGAATCGTCGTCATCCAGATGACATTATATTGTACACATCGCCACGAAAAATATGGGGACATTTGAGAGATAGATTCAGTGACGTATGTAGTATGGAGAAATGCTGGTTGAGAAAAATTTTTGCTTTAGGGGACACTAATATAGATACAATTGAATCCGAATTATTTGCTCCATCAAGACCAAAATCTTGGGATACAAACCCAAATGAATGGCTCAGTAGCATAGATATAGAAAAGGTAATGTCACAATATGAGGCAAAGTATAAAAACTTTGTTTTCTTGGGTGCACTGCCTATAGATTTTGAAGGTAAACTTAATGGTGGTATGTGTGTTATAGATAATATGTGCACGTTCGACATCAAAACATATCTTGCACGAGGTAAGAATAAATTCGGACTTATTATTAATACGGATCCTCATACAAAGGGCGGTGAACACTGGTTTTCATTGTATATTGAGGTTTCTAATAACAATGCACATATCACTTTTTTTGATAGTGGTGGTAATCCTCCACCAAAAAGAATAAAATCATTTGTAAAAAATATAACAGAACAATTAAAAATACTGGACATACCTTGCGATTTCACACATAATAAATTAAAACACCAATATACTACATATCAATGTGGGATGTACGGTATTTACTTTATAACAAAGATGTTAAGTGGTGAGATGTCAAAGGACGACATAAATAAAAAGCGTATCCCGGATTCACTTATGAATGAGATGCGCCGTCGATTTTTCGGATGAAACATAACATTTTATTGGATGAACCGGTTGCAATATGTGGCATATACAGTAACCGATTCGTACGCGACACGTCTAATTCAGTATCTTCCTCGTGAATAGAATCTATTTCCATATTTATCTCTTTAACATCTTTCATATCATTAATATGTGATATTGCATCATGTACGAATTCATTAAAGGATGGTATTAACTTGTAGTACAAATCATTCCTATTTTCCAATAAGTCATAAAATATTTTAATAATACTTTCCATATGTTCATTTATTTTATCTTGTGGTACTAGGTTACATTCATTGTTGGTTGACCTCCGTTTTCCAAGTAGATCTATATTAATCCTATCCAAGGGTGTCATTGTCGTATCCATTATATTACATTGTCACTTTTTGTTTTAATTGTTGCCGCGTATGATTTCCCCAAACACCTTCGGATGGATTGTGTGTGTTCGGGTTAAATTCATTGAACATTGGTGTTGCAAATAAACGAGGAAATGGTTGCACTTCATTGTATGTAGATGGCGGTCTATATTCGCGGTACATGTCACTTTTCGTAGATGGTATCCATTTATCATTATCGTTGCATCCTAGAATATCATACTGGTTCCTTAATGCTGAGTCTATATTTATATTTTCAGAAAATCCATCCCAAGGTGACATTCGATTACCTGGATTGAATCCTTTAGAAACGGAATAATTTGTGTATTTGTCATCATTCTTTACTGCTGGTGGTGGTAATACGGCATCAGATAATAATACATATTTGGTAGGCAATGGTCTGGATGAAAATGCTGGTTTCATCATATGATCCGGTAAATTGCGATTATACATCCGTTCATTGATATCGTTTGTTGCATCCATTCCTGAATTCCTATGTAAGTTTTTGTCTGTCATATTATTATATAGTATATTATTAATATGGATAAAAAATCAAATATCAATAAATATATATATTATGCACTCATATTGATACTTGTTATATCGAATGTGTTATCATTCATCCTTGACATTTATGCACCAGACGAGGATTTAACAATAAAAGTGAAGGATACATTGAAAAATGTTACAAAAATACTTCAGATATATGCATCCCTTTATATTGTTATTATGTTCAATCCGATTAATGGTAAGAGAGATTGTGACACAATTGACATCGAAATTATTTATCACGCAGGATTGTCTATATTCATTGTGACGTTGTTGCCTACCATATTGAATGGATTGACTGATTTTTTTCGTAATTAAGAACTAGTACAAAATATTTTTATATATTCGCTGAGTTGTTTACTTGCGCTAATATGATTCCTATACTCTTTAAGGGTTGTTCTTTTAACATTGGGGGTCATTATATTCATATAATGCACCATATTGGAAATAAATTCGGTTTTATTTCTACATATTGGATATTTACTGTAATATAATGTAACCATTTCATGGTAACCAATTGAGTAATTATATGGCGGGACTTTTATATATGTAAGATTTGGATGATTCATATCCTCATGGTATTGGTCGTCAATGAAACATATTTGTGTTGTATTGGCGATTCTACTGCATCTTCTCAAGTCGGTTATTGTCTTATCGTTTGTTGTACGTCTTCCATCTATAATTTTTCCATTTACCATGTATGCGAAAATTATATCGTCAAAAATTTTACATTTAAGTACGTTTTCAAAATATCCTGTGATGCGTCTTGCCCATGATGGGTCACCTCTGTTGTTCGTGTACAAAATAATCCTTGATATGTTACCATTACGTCTTGCTTTACAGACATACCTTAGTATATCCTTAATATATGGGCGATGTAATATGGAGAATAAGTTCATCGTCTTATTAAATTCTGCGTCATAATCAAGATATGGAAATAATGTGGTTAATGCCTTTAGAAATACACTTAAATGAAAAAATGTGCCAAGTGTTTCATCCATATCAAAAACCACGATACGATTCATTATATATCTACCTTTTATTAATTATATGTTGAAGTGTTGATAATACTATATGTTCCTGTTCTGAAATCATCTGGAATATGACACATTTTGATAGATTTATTTGAAACATATTTCTCGTCCTATTTCTGCATTTTATGATGACACCTTTATATGTAATGCTTATATCACATATAAATCCTCCTATTTTTAATTTATGATATGGGTCGTCAAAATTAATCCATCTTATGTAACTTCCATATGTCAACTCATCCATTCCGTCAATGAACCGGTATCGATCCAGTTTTTCCTCAAGATATTCAATATAATCATTATCTTCTATATATAACATATTCTTCAGTACATTGTTTTTGATTTTCTTAATTTTTTCGAAGTCTGTATTGATAATGGAATGACTTATGTAACCATCATTTACCATATCATTAATTGTTTCGATATCTGTTATGTCTTCTTTATCCATTATATACATTATGCATTGTTTCTTTAATAATATTCCTTATGGCCAAGTTCCAAAATTACCCGGATTATCATTCGATGCAACTGGGAAGTCTTGTGGAGGAGATTGAATCTCATTCACTACATTATGTTGTCTCATATTCACATCCTCGGGTTTTCTCATGCGTTGTATTTCCACATCGATTGTTCTAGAGATGTTATCTGGTGCAGGTGGTAATGCAACCTGTTTCGTAGAACACATTCCTTCCTTTGTGTATATCCTATCAAATAAGATGTTAATTTTTTTACTGAATTTAGATTGAAGAATCATTAACATAAAAATCAGCGGTATCATTCCCGAGAATAGTGATATGTCCGGATAATCACTTTGAGAATATGTTGGGATGTGCATAATTACTTTGTTAATGAACCACAATGATAAAACAATAACAACAATTTCTATAAAAATCTCCGCTAGAATCTCTATAGAACTTTTATGTTCTTCTTCTTCTGGTATGTATTCTGTTAATCCTCGCAATAGAAGCATTATGGGAATAATGGATAGTATTACGTATTGTACAAGATTGAAAAGTGTGTCCTTTTCCATTGCATCCATTGAAAAAATAGAAGATAATATTGATTTATCTGGTGCATTAACTTTTCCACCTAATACATGTGTCGGGTCCATATGTCATATACATATAAAATAAAACAATGTATTGCGGTATAATGGTATATTTATTATTATCATATACATTATAATGCCATTCGTGTCAAAGAAACGCGCTACACCGGCGCATAAACCTCAACCAGTTGTAACTGAGAATGTTCGTGTCACCCCTGAAGAACCTATTCAGATTCCGTTGAATTTTCAAACAATCGCAATGTGCTTAAAACAATATTCCACTAGAATTATGACTATAGATAAGTCCATTGAGACAATTCGTGATAAATTGTCTGACTATGAACGCGACGGATTACCCAATGCAACATTGGTTAACCCTGATAATAGTAAACATACAGATGACATTTCTGCTTTTGATAAGAAACTGGATGAACTCCAGAAGAAGGTTGACGCAACCGGTGCACTAGATAAGAAAATGGATGAACTCCAGAAGAAGGTTGACGCAACCAGTGCACTAGATAAGAAACTGAGTGAACTCCAGAAGAAGGTTGACGCAACCAGTGCACTAGATAAGAAAATGGGTGAACTCCAGAAGAAGGTTGACGCATTAGATAAGAAATTAACAGACGAAGTAAATGCACTCAATCGTAATTTGCTGACCAAAAATAATACTATCGTATCGGAATCTATAACAACTTAGACCATTTTACAATTAACGTTGTAATTTGTAAATAATTTCATTAATTACATTATGTATATATATAATGTTGTTATATTCATTATTGTATTAATCGTATACAGTCATATCGTATTTCACAAAAAGGAGAACAATGACATGGATGTGTATGACATTATCGACTATATGGATCACAAATTTAATGACATATGCGACCATCGCCAACCAGTCAAATTCAACAGTCCTATTAATGATATTGATGAATTATCAATGGATTCATTGTTGAAAACACATAATACTTTTATGATAAACATTAGAGAGAATAATGTAAAAGATGACACCTTTTTGTACAAGGGTGCAACACTAAATTCGTCATTTGAAGAGTGCAGAACATCCACCAATACCATATGTGAAAACAACAATACTTATATGAAAGAATCCGGTGTTTATAATTATCTTTTTAATATAGAAAAATATTTGAAACCACCACTTACAACTATTACAACATACGATGTTATGTTTGGTTCTGAAAACTCTAAAACCCCTCTTAGATACGAAGTGTCATTCAGAACATTTCTGTTATGTAGATCTGGTACAATTGCACTTAAACTGACACCTCCAATTAATCGTTGCTACTTGGATCCAATACTTGATTATGAGAATTTTGAATTTAGATCAGATACAGACCCATGGACGTTGCAACAAAGTAAAACGGGAGCATCTTACATTGACGTGGTTCTCAATCCAGGTGAGTGTATCTATATACCTCCATATTGGTGGTACAGTATCTGTTACAATAACAATGATTCACTCATATATAAAGTTTCATACAAGACATATATGAACGTAGTTACAATACTTCCTTACATATCTATGCATTATTTGCAATTAATGAATATAAAATACAAGATTGCTCCGTCATTGGAATTAAAAGAAGATAATATAAATAAATAGTCATTGTAACTACATATGATTCTAGAAAGAAAATATGAATTATCTTCTAAGATAGGTGAAGGATCGTTTGGGTATGTTCTGAAAGCGAGAAATATTATAACCGATAAACCCGTTGCTGTTAAAATCGAACCATCTGAAAGTATAACACTAAAAAATGAGGCAAAAATATATAAGTTGTTAAATAATATTATTGGTGTTCCAATTCTATATAGTTATGGCAATGTTAACACAATATCGTATCTTATTATGGATATGTTAGGGTCTCCAATCACTCCGAATGTTACATATCCGCATTTTTTGAATATCGGTAAACAATCACTGGAAATAATGAAGCATATGCACAACCACAAAGTTCTTCATAGAGATATAAAACCCGACAATTTTCTATTTGATAGAGACAATAAGATATTGTATTTGATAGATTATGGTGTAGCGACGTATCATGAATCATATGAAACAACTAATGACACAAGATCATTCATTGGTACACCAATATATTCAAGTTTATCGGTACATAATGGGGTATCATACACACGAAGTGATGATCTTGAATCGCTTGGGTATACACTATTGTGGTTTTTGGAAGGCGAGATTGACTGGGAGCAAGACAACCACGACATTATTTTAAAAAAAAAGAGATATTTATGCTGTGATCCTGACATTGAAGAAGATGTATTTATATACGATTGGGTAAGATATTGTAGAACATTATCTGCAACTGATGTTCCATTGTATGATGATTTATATATAATATTAAATGATTTCGAATAATATTTAAAGAGATAACAGATATATTATTAAAATGAGTGAGACCCCCAAGATGTCTGGATGTGTAAAGTGGTTCAACAAGAAGACCGGGTATGGATTTATCAATGAACCATCTAGTGGTAAGGATTTTTTCGTGCACTTCAGTGGACTATCGGTGTCTTCTGACGATGTATTCCGATTTCTCGTTCAGGGTGAATATGTAGAGTTTTCCACTTCTACTAACAACAATCAGGTAATTGCAAGCGACGTTTCAGGTGTTGCTGGTGGGAAACTAATGTGTGAGAATCGTGTAGAACATCATATGCGCAATCGACCAAATGGTCGAGGACGGACTGACACGGACAAACCACCTAAGAAACGCATTCGTATGGAGGACACTGATTAATACTTAAAGATATTATTATACATACGCTTATACGATGGAGGAAATATGTAAAGATGTCACTGACACATATGGTGCAATGTACACCCATCTGAATACACTTAAACAGGAAATAAAGAATATGGAGAAAAAAATGAAAACAGACGAGAAACGATTGGTTAAGTTGATAAAGGGATACAAACCGACACGCCAAGGTTCAAAATCCCTCACTGGATTTGCAAAACCGGGTAAAATCAGCGAAGAGATGTCGGTGTTTATGGGGAAGGATAACCCTGAAGAACTTGTTTCTCGAACTGAAGCAACACAATTTATGGTGAATTACATTAAGGACAATGGACTATCCGATGGAAAAAACCTAATACCGAATGATGTATTGTGCAAACTACTTGACGTTACTCCCGAAACTGATTTAACTTATTTCTCTCTGCAAAAATATATGACACGACATTTTATTAAAGACTAACCATTTCTTTTGATTATATCATTATAATGATATAATCAATAAAAAAATATTTATTTATGTGTAATAACTTAGTACATGCACTCGGTTCGCATAATCTTAGTAACCCGTGTTTCGTATTCGTCGTCTTCACAATCGCGCATCCGCTTATAGACATATTCAACGAAGATCATGTCTTCATAATAGTTATTGTAATCAATGTTGCACTCGCTGGATGAAATAGATAGGGTGTCATCTTCGATCTCTTCAATGACATCTTCCTCTGGGTCATCCATTCCAAGGAAAGGTACGATGTATAGCTTGTCATACCGCCGGTTATTGCGGAACTTCATCTCATACCGCTTGCGCTGGTTCGCCTCGTGCCACTTGTTGGTTTCGTGCAAAGACCGCGTCGCACGACGCTTGCGCGCCTCGCGGTAAGAGCGGGGTTTGTTGATGTAAGAGTCGCTGTTGTTGTAGGAAGGCATTGTTGTTGTTTGATGGTACTGACTACCACCAGATTATTCATTTCAATTTTTATTTGGGCCCGTTGGATTTTACATATGTTTTTTTCTAAATAATACCGTAATGGTATTATTTAAAACAAAAATAATACGAAACAAATATATATATATATATTACCAAGAAGTTTAATACCAGTAATGCTGCATGATAAGGTAGATGTCGTAGACGTCGAGTTCAAGAACGACCGGGTCACACGTGTTTAGAAGAGAACAAAGAAGTTCGTTGATGATGACCGGGTTATCGTAATAAGAGAGGCAGTTGTCCGACTTGATGAGTTGCTCGAGGTGCTTATATCCACTTGCATAGATGTCGTAGCGAGTCTCGACCATGTTCGCAAAATATTCTTCAGTGTCGTCACTGAAATTCCGGACAATGTGAAGCTTGTCGTAGCGTCGATTGCTCCGGAACTTCATCTCGCGACGCTTGTGCTTGTTCACGTCGCTCCACTTGTCAACCCCTCGCGAAGGACGGGTCTCGCGGCGTTTGCGCGCCTCGCGGTAAGAGCGCGGTTTGCGGATGTAAGAGTCGCTGTTGTTGTAAGAAGGCATTGTTTCTGATTGTCTGATACCATTTGCTATCACGTAAATATTCATTTCAATTTTATTTTGGTGTATCGTTTTTTCACAAAAAAAAATTAATTTAAATATGTAACTATTTTGCACAACAATAGAGACTATCAATGTATTTAAATAATCTTGTAATCTCTATTGATGAGATGTCGTATTTTGACAACATTGTGTTGTGAATATTTCCTATGTCATTAGTTTGGCGCATTTGGGTAAAATAATCAATCATTTCAAATCTGTTCATCATTAATTTATTCGAGATGTAGGTTACAAACGTGTAGTTATTGTGTTCTATGTTGTGCTTGTTCAATATTTTTGTAAATCTAATATCAGATAACTCTTTGCATTCTGGTATATGTTTTCTAACACAATTGGTAGGATACATTACCTTAAGTATATTGTTTGGTTCGGAAATACACCATGATTGGTTGCCGAATATGTAACGATCATTAATATCTGTTTTGCATAGCATATAAATGATATCATAATATACCCGTGATGTATTTACAAATTTTTTCTTTTCTAACTTGTCTATAATGTTTTCGTGAATTAGGAGACCACCAATGTTACCATCTTGTTCATTTAGTATGGAATCGTGGTAGTTTACACCATGACCATGATTTATTATCTCACTTATTACCTTTTTGGTATGCATATTATTATTTTTCTTTATTAGCACATCGTTTGAAATATCTATATGATTATTTTTCTTAAGTCTGATAAGTAGATATAATGTAGTGAGGTCATTGTTACATAACGTTACAGTATTGACTGCATCCTCACCTACCAACCCCATTGTATTTGTGAAACACACCAATTCGTCAAAAGTCGGGTCGGGCAAATGGATGCATATACACGCATCCATAAGAGGTTTTGTATATTTATCAATAGATGAATTGCATACACAAACGATTGGAAATGATATACACGTTTCATCTGCGACCTGTCTCTTATTTTTTTTGGGTCGAACTAATTTTATAAAAGATGAGAGGATATTTTTCTCTATACTATCGGGTGAAAGGTTGTCATCTATTACAATTATATTTCTTCTAAATGAATTCGTTATTAGACCCCTTACACTATTTTTTGACACACCATTTTTGTATAACAATTCAAGGTACTCTTTATTTTTTATATCCGTGACAGTGTAACGGATTATATCATAATTGAGTTCCTTTAATATTTTTGATACAAATTGGGACTTTCCCACCCCTGGTCCACCATGTACATAAATACATCTTTTATCAGTTACCTTCACATTGTCACTAATTTTATCAAGAGATTCTCTAAATAATATATCAATATCTCCTCTACCCAATGATATATTTACATCAGACATACAATCATTGTGAAATAATATTTAAATGATTGAATGCAATAATATTACACAAATTAGTTACAAAGACCAGGATTATTTGAAATTCCATCCCATGCAACACCACAATTCTTCGTCATCTTGTGCTTTCTACACATTCCCATTTGACCACTCCAAAATGGTGCAGAAAAATCCGTCGCCTTTATTGCAGCGTCGCATTTACTACTGGTAATTTTATATCCTGATTCACAACCAAGGGAATCTTCAGACTTCTTATAATAATCAGGGCATTCGCCTACAACCGGTGGAAATTCCACATCTTTTGCATTGCGTTTCGTCTCGCCATAGATAACATACATAGATATACTCAAGAAAAATCCCATAATAAGTAGTATAATCATCTGTGTTCGTCCCATTATATAATAGTAATTCATATAATATTTTCTAACTATAGATATATGAATTGTAATGGTAGAGTAAATATTGTCTCCCCCGATACAAATGTAATGTTTAAGATGAAAGAGCAGGTTAATGTTAAAAGTACTGATTATACAGATGCAATGATCGGTAATTGGAGTGACACAATTCTATCTAAAACATTTTTTTCTAGTAAAAATATAGATATTTTACAAAATGGTCTCAGAGCAGGTGTATATGATATGTCAGATGGAAAATATATCATTGAACGACAAAATGAAGATGAACTAAAAATTATAATGAGAAGTATATTCTTGCAATATTCCAGAAATAATCCGGATAATATACCACAACAAATACAGACACTAAATAAATTAGTATTGGATTATTCTGTAAAGCAGGTATATGGGGAAGCAGTTGGTTATAACTATTACAAAATGGATATAAGTTCACTTAATGTACCAATTGCACCACCACAACATAGTCGACCAAACAATAAACAACTTGAACTTAAGAATTGGTTTTAACCTTTCTCTTTATTTTGGTAACAAGTTTAGATGGTTCTAGAATAGATGATTGATACTTTTCCAATAATTCACCCAATTCATAAATCCATATGTCCTGAATCGTTTTTCCCTTTAGTTCATTAATCTCGTCTTCTAATTTACGTTTTGTCTCCAATAATTTCTCTACGTTTTCAATTGTAAGAGAATCCATTGGCATCTTAATTAGATACCCATACGACGAATCACCAGGCGCAGTGTCATATTTCATATCAGACAGCATAGTATTTATCTGTTGCGTAGATTTGCGACGAAGGTCAATGGTATCGTCTAAAATAGACGTGATGAATCTTGCCTTGTTTGAAAGTTTACCAAGTTCATTCGCCATATTAGCGAGCATCGTTTCTTTCCTCTTCTCATATACCCGAAACCTTATAGGAATGTATGAATCTACAATGTCATCTGGTTTAATGTATTTTACCAATTTCTCTTCCGCATCAAACGCGTGCATATTTGTAATTGTCTTAGTTGTAGACAATTTCAATAATTTTTCTAATCCTGTAATGTTATTATCATCTACTTTTGATGCATATTCTTGAACGATACCAGGGTACAACGTGACCTTGATATCAATATGTACATCGGTACTCATGTCGATGTATTCTTTTACAATGGACCCCTTTTTCTTTCCATCTCCTTGTATGAGTTTTTCAAGATGTTCCTTATATGGATCAGTCCACATCCCAATTGGCAATTCGGTAATGTGAACATTATTTCCTGTAATAACATACACTCCCTTAATAACATATTTTTCATTGCTAATTTTTTCAGTTGTTCCCTTGAATCCTCTATAATACATTGATATTTCAGGAGATGGCGTATCTTCACCACGTAGTTTGTGCTGAATGTACCGGATGATATCAGTTGGATTAAATGATGGTATATCAGTACTAAATCCAGTACCAATCCCCATACTACCATTTACAAGGATCATTGGGATGATTGGTGCATACCATATTGGTTCGACCGACAATCCATCGTCACTAAGATATTCCAGAACATTGTCGTCTTCTGCTCGATAAATGTATCGCGTGATGTCATTTAATTTTGTGAATATGTACCTCTCTGATGCAGAGTCGCTCCCACCCTGCAACCGGGTACCGAATTGTCCTAGTGGTTCAAACAGATTAATATTATTTGAACCAACGAAATTCTGGGCGAGATTAACAATCGTTCCATTTAAACTTTGTTCGCCATGATGGTATGCACTATGTTCAGAAACATAACCAGAGAACTGTGCAACCTTTATCTCAGAAGTGAGTCGTCGTTTAAATGATGCATACAATACCTTTCGCTGACTGATTTTCAATCCATCTACTACATTTGGAATTGAACGGTCGCAATCATATTTTGAAAAGTGTATCATTTCTCGGTTAATAAATTCGCTATAGGTAACCATATCTTTGTTCGTATCCATAAAATGGGACCTATTGTAGGTCCCCAACCACGTCTTTCTGTCATTGGAACGTTTCTTATTAAATAACATATCAATCGCATCGGTGCATTCTTCGCCAGTACTTTGGAACGAAACGATTTTTTTATCTGTAAAATATTCCTTGAACTCCTTTGCAGTACTTGTACCCAATCCCTTGTAAAATTTCATGTTCCATCCACTCGTGTCAGTTAACCTTTTCCATTCCTCATATTCACCATCGTTGTAAAATGAAAGTTCGGATTTACCTTTTTTTGCTTTAAGGATTGGTGTATTCATAAATCCAATAAACCCATCGACATTAAGTAATGACGCCCATTCACATTGAAATAGGTTGACACAAAGCGCCTTAATGTGTGTCCCGTCTAGATCCTGGTCGGTAAGGAAAATTATTTTCCCATATCTCAGTTTATCTTTTACTGATTCACTCGTATACTTTTTCCCGCTTTCCAACCCTATAATCTGTTTTAGTTCTACAATTTCTTTATTTTCACTTATTCTAGACGATCGTTCGCCTCGAACATTCATAAGTTTACCTTTCAATGGATAGACCCCAATTGTCCGTCTGCTTTCTTTTGACAATCCAGATACTGCACCTGCCTTTGCCGAGTCACCCTCAACAATGCACAAAACGCATTCGGAACTTTTTGATGTTCCTGCGTCATTTGCGTCAACTAGTTTACTTATCCCGCGAATTGTTCTATTCTTTGAACCATCCGTTTTCTTCATTGTCTTTGTTTCTTTTACGTGTGTAATGTCACAAGCAGCGCTCATGACACCCATTTTCGCTAGTTTGTCAATGATTTTATCTGAAACGTCACACGACGAACCAAACTTAGACACTACGGTTGAGAGATAATCTTTTGTCTGACTATCAAACACAGGATTGTCGATATCACAATTAACAAATACCATTAGTTGTTCCCTAATTGAACTTGGTTGCACCGTAATTTTACGTTTTGTCTGAATGTATGCAATTAATTTCTTAACAATTTGCCCCGTGATATAGTCAACGTGTTTACCCCCCTTGTTTGTAAATATCCCGTTGACAAATGATACATGTGAGAATTCACCAGTTTTTGTCATACACACAGCATATTCCCATCTATTTCCATCAGTTTCATAAACCCTAGGACTTTCTGTCTTTGGACCTATGTACATATCGATATATTGTTCAAATGATTTGGTGTTAACCACCTCTTTGTTGAAAATCACTTTAACTGTCTTGTTTGTCACTGCAGCAATGTCGAATACTCGGCGCCTAAACAAACTCAACATATTGGAATCTAATCCATTGTCACAATGAAGTCGTTTATAATCAGGTTTAAATGTAATACGGGTATACGGTTTGCACGATGCCTTTGTTATTTTGGGCGGATGAATATTTGTTAGATTGTCTGTGAATTCCTGAATATATTTTAATTTCCTCACGTGATCAACGGTTTCTACACTTCCAATGGTGGACCATATAAGGGCGAGTTTAAACCCAAACCCATTTTTTCCACCTACGATTTTCTTTTGTGACTTATCGTAATTTGTTGATGTACGGAGATGCCCAAATATCATTTCGGGAATCCACAGGTCGTGTTCTGGATGCTTCTCAATATCAATTCCATTACCATCGTTCATCATTATGATTGTACCGTCTTCTAGAATCTCAATGTCGATTTTTGTAACTGGGAGTGTATTAGGAGTTTCATTTTGAATTGCCTGTTGTTGCCGAACGTAATGGTCGCGACAATTTACAACACCTTCATCAAATAATTTGTAAAGACCAGGAATCACAGATATAGTTTTGTGGACGATTCGAGACGTTTCCAGGTCGTGAACATATGTTTCATAATCGGTTGGTTCCATAGAACCGGTGTATGTATCGGGATTATCTAGCACATGTTCACGATCAGTCTTCTTCTGGTATTTGTCGGTAAGAGACGCCATTCTATCAGTGTTTATTGTAAAATGGGTTTATATCAATTTTAAATACATCTTGTTATATTTAAAATTGAAGGAAATATCTAGTCGTATTATAATATTAAAATGGAAGAATTAACCGAATTGTGTAATTGCTGTTATGAAATAATGGAAGATGTCATAAAAGAACGGCGACTTTCTTTCTGTATGCCATCATTTGAAGATGATGTAAAAAACGACGTGATTCATCTATTGATTGAAACAAATATTCCAGAAGATCTCGTGGTACACGCAATTGGGGAGATTATGCAACCGATATACGAAAATGTAGCGCCAATCCGATCACGCCAAAGAAATTCCGTGCACCATAATCCCCACGATATCCAATATATAACCAAACAATTAGAATATCTTAAAAATTGTCCACAACCTCTACAGAGAACACCAGAATGGTATGAATCAAGAAATAATTGTCTTACTGCAAGTAACATCTGGAAAGTATTTGGAAGCGAATCATCCAGAAATCAACTAATATACGAAAAATGTACCCCCGCAAAAGACTTCACCGACTCGAATTTAAATGTTGAGTCTACACTACACAAGGGACAATGTTATGAACCATTATCAATTCAGTGGTATGAGCACAATTGTGATGCAATTGTTGCCGATTATGGTGCGATACGTCACCCAAGCATTCCATTTATATGCGCCAGTCCAGATGGAATTAATGTCAATGAATGTAGCGAGTCTTATGGTAGAATGTTGGAGGTTAAAAATATATTCAATCGTGAAATAAACGGTATTCCCAAGATGGAATATTGGATACAAATGCAACTTCAAATGGAGGTTTGTCAACTAGACATGTGTGATTTCCTAGAAACAAGATTTATTGAATATGACAGTTGGTCGGACTTTGAATCAGATGGTACATTCAATACAACAAGCGACAACAAAGAAAAAGGGATATTCCTAATGTTTATGGATACAGATGGAAAAATAATATACAAATATCCACCATTCGGTGAATGTCGCGAAGATTTTGATAAATGGGAAAAAACCACTCTTGAATGTTATTGTGATATGGAATGGATTCGAAACATATATTGGCGTCTAGATCAAGTAAGTTGTGTAGTCGTTGAACGAAATAAGTTATGGTTTGCAGGAGCACTTCCATTACTTACTGATATATGGTCGATTATACAAAAGGAAAAGGTAGAAGGGTTTGAACACAGGAAACCAAAACGTAAACGAAAGATATCTCGTGAAGAATCGAGTGGGTGTATTATACATTTAGATGATAACTCGACATAATGTGATACTTATCATTATTGGGGGGATATATTATATTTTTATCGTCTTCATATATTTCTGGAGTATCGTTACTCTCCATATTAGACGGATATGCGTATACCGCCACAATTATGAATGTGGTGTAGAAAATCAAAGGTAACAATACTGTAATATCCTTCATATCATTATAGTATATAATTTAAATATAATTATATGATACACATAATGGAGAATCAATTGAAAGTTAAGAGTAGAAATGGAAGGGTCACCGAATGGTCCGATGACAAATTATATCATTGTTTACAATCTATCTGTAATAATATTGATATTTATCATTCGGATACAGAGTACATAGATCATTGGGGATTAATGGATAGTATAGAGTTACCTATAAAAACGATAGTGGATTATGTAAAAAAACAATTGCCCGATGTAACATCTAAACGCGAGGTTATAGACATCGTAACTGATTATTGTTCATCAATGACAACAACAGATACCAAATATGGTCATTTGTCGTCTAGAATCATACACAGATGTCACCACAAAGAAACGTTGTCGTCTTTTGTTGAAACAACAAAGATACTTTGGAATTGTGCAGGCAAACATGTGATAAGTGAATCATACTATAATAATGTTATGTATCATTCATATAAATTAGATGAAATCATTGACCATAACAGAGATAACCTTATTGATTATTTTGGATTTAAAACTCTAGAGCGTGCATATTTGTTGAAAGTAAATGGGAAAATAGTAGAACGAATACAGCATCTATGGATGCGCGTGGCAGTAGGGTTACATAAACGCGACATGAAGAAAATCAAACAAACTTATACATTACTATCACTTAAATACTTCATACATGCAACTCCTACCCTTTTTAATATAGGTACACCTAATCCACAAATGAGTTCTTGTTACCTGGTTTCACTAGAAGACGATAGCATATCCGGTATATTTAATACATTATCGGAATGCGCATCTATATCTAAATGGGCGGGAGGCATAGGGTTACATATACACAACATACGCGGTGCAGGAACCGAAATAAAAGGGACAAATGGTACGTCAAATGGAATTGTACCAATGTTGAGAGTCTTTAATGCTACTGCACGATACGTTGATCAGGGAGGTGGAAGACGGAATGGCAGTATCGCCATCTATATGGAACCATGGCATTCCGACATATACGAATTGATAGATATGAAACGCAATCAAGGTGATGATGAATTGCGTGCACGTGACCTATTTTATGCATTGTGGGTACCTGATCTATTTATGGAACGAGTAGAGAACAATGATGAGTGGAGTTTATTTTCACCTGATACAGCACCTGACCTCTCGGAACTGTATGGGTACAAATTCAATGAATTATACAAACAGTATGAAGATGAGGGTCGTGCGATACGAAAGGTGAATGCTCGGGAATTGTGGTTGAAGATTCTAGACAGTCAAATGGAAACAGGTACGCCTTACATTTTGTACAAGGATGCTGCAAATATCAAAAGTAACCAACAAAACCTGGGAACCATAAAGTCTAGTAATTTATGTACAGAGATAATGGAATACAGCAGTAAAGATGAAACTGCCGTTTGTAACTTATCAAGTATTAGTCTTCCAAATTTTGTCAGGAATACTTCATTTGACGGTGTCCCAATTGTATACACTAAAGAACAATGCATATGGTGCGAACGTCTCAAGGTATTGTTTAAGAGACGAAATGTCTCATTTGAAGAGATATGCGTGACAGATGAAAATATTAAAACGATTAAATCCCAACTTGGTATTACTACATTCCCGCGCATTTATCTAGATGGAGTTGAAATTGGTGGTTATTCTGAATGCGAATCTTATATATATCCAGTATTTGATTTTGAAAAATTATCAGAAGTTGTGGAAGTTGTCGTATGTAACCTTAATCATATCATTGATGATAATCTATACCCAACGATAAAATCAAAAAGAAGTAATCTGTTGCATCGCCCAATTGGGATTGGGATTCAGGGGTTAGCGGACGTATTCCTATTAATGGACTTACCATTTGATTCGGACGAAGCAAACATTCTCAATGTAAAAATAGCAGCAACTATATACTACACGGCATTGGATATGTCGTGTACCTTATCAGAAAATCGTGGGTCTATTATTGAATCGTTGTTAAAAACAGAAACGATTGAAACTCTATTCCGTAACCCAAATGATCCATTGTCTACTTCATATATACTTAATGATGATGTCAAACGAACAAATTTAATAAATGTGTGTCGCCCCACATTGGCAGAATTTACTGCTGCATTACAAGGGAACCCGCCCGGGGCATATGCAACATTCGCGGGGTGTCCTGCATCAAATGGAATGCTACAATTCGATATGTGGGGTGTGACGCCTGACGACAGGTATGATTGGGCGTCATTGAAAACCAGAATAAAGAAATATGGAATCAGAAATTCCCTTCTCGTTGCACCAATGCCAACCGCAAGTACCTCCCAGATATTAGGGAATAATGAATGTTTCGAACCATTTACAAGTAACATATACACCCGACGTACGTTATCTGGTGAATATATCATGGTGAATAAACACCTCGTTGACGAAATGTCTGCATATGGGTTATGGTGTGATGAAATGAAGGATTCTATTATCAAGCATAATGGAAGTATTCAACATATACAAACTATCCCTAAAAATGTAAGGGATAAATATAAAACGGTTTGGGAACTTTCAATGAAAAAAATAATATTAATGTCAGCGTCTAGGGGACCATACATATGTCAATCTCAAAGTTTGAATCTCTGGATGGCGTCGCCAACTTACAGAACATTAACTTCAATGCATTTTTATGCGTGGCATTCTGGTCTTAAAACCGGATTGTATTATCTACGCCGTAAACCTCGACATCAGGTCCAACAATTTACAATTGCGCCAGAAAATGACAAGGAAGATACGTGTGAAATGTGCTCAGCATAAATCTTTGAAAATAAAATTGAATTAAATATATAGATATAATATATGCCACCTTCAAAAGCAAAAAGTAAAAAACGCACTCCACCAAACAAACATAGAGTTATGTCGGATCCAGCAGTAAGACATGTACCAAGTCCTCCCAGTGGACCACTAAAACTGGTTGCTGGACGCTATGTACTTATTGTGGACTCTGGACCACGAAACGCAACTGGCAAGGGTAAATACGCAATGGTGGTTGAATATAATGACGAGGAGGCTATACTGCGACTTCCACTGGGTGATGGACGCGACCAGTTAATGCATGTTTATCGTGCAACTAGTATCTTAGCGCCAGGTCCGAAACCCAGGGGTAAAGATTATCCCTCCGTAGCCGAGAAAGGCTATAAGGGTTTCTCGAGAGATGAGATTGCTCAGTTTAGACTAGGCAATAAACGCCGATAAATTTAAACGTCTTTTACGTGGAATATGTCAACGTCTTCATTATGGTTTCTAATAGGATTATCTCCGAATATGTTACTCATTGTATCTACAAATTCAATATGTTGTGATTTTGTTATTTTATTTTTATGCAATGCATTAAGATATTGTGAAAATCCAGCAGAATAATTATTTTTTCGGGTAGGTTTTAACTTTAAGAAAATCTTATTCCGGTTCCCAATTTTACATGGTGTTGCCTTTATCCATTTAGAATAAGATTTACATTTGATTGTTTTCCATTGATTTGGTTGTGTCCATTTCATGTATCGTTTAGACGTAAGATGTAGAACTCCCTTTTTATTTACCCTAAATGGTCTTGCGGTATGTATCAAATTCTTATTTTTTCGTTTGCATCTTGTAAGGTACTTTTTAACCCGTGGTTTCATCATAGAAGAATATCCACGATCAGGTGCTGTCCAATCGACCGTTACATTGAGATTATCCATTATAAGATACCAATATATTATAATATATTGGTATGATATATGAAGACATCTCGCGTAGATTCGAAAGGTAAGGTCAGAAATAGTAAAAAGATTTTAATAGGTAAATGTAAGTTTCCATTTAAATATCAATGTCGTAGTAGAAAGCGATGTGTTGCTGGCAAAGATGGACTATGGTGCGCTACATCTCTTACGAAACGAGGGTACACTGACAAATGGGCATTTTGTAACTATAAGAAGTCCAAAACACTTAGACGAATCAATCGTGAAGTGAAACGAAAGTTGCGTGTAATGAAACACGCCACTAAAATGTCCCGTTCTGCGTCGTCTCGTTCTGCGTCGTCCCGTTCTGCATCATCTCGTTCTGCATCGTCCCGTTCTGCATCGTCCCGTTCTGCATCGTCCCGTTCTGCATCGTCCCGTTCTTCTCGCTAACATCACCCATTTTATTAGATAAAATACTTGACATTTGAATTTATTTACACCAATGAAGATTTAAAATGGGACTAACGTCAACCTAACAAATATTTGATTTTTCTAAAAATGGTAAATATAGTAATAAGTAAATCGCATAATAAATCATCATAGAATTTACACCCCAACACCACATGCTCCACATAGTATAATCACTCTTGTAATTTATAAAAGAAATTACTAATGTAACCATACCAAAAATAATTCCAAACCATTTTTTTTCATAAATAAAACTGAACAAAAAGAAAAATAACCAAATGAACCAAATAATTGGGGTAGTGTTAAAAAATTCCCATCTTAAGTGACCACTTTCACTTACTACTGAATGAATATTTGTATTAGAAAAGTTATATATTGAATATGGAATTGCGAGCAATGAATATAAACTTAATAACATATTACGCAATTGTATATTTGATAAAATCATGATACTTACAATTGGTTGTATAATTAATAACAGCGTTGCAGCAATAGAAAAAATATTATTGTAAAATTTGTTATTAATATTTCTCCAAATAAAAAATTCGATTAGTTGCATAAATACAAAAGATGCGATAAATAAATACATAAAAATATTATTCAATTCTTGAATTTTATATTTGGTAAATAAATTATTATAAATAATAAGTACTAATACAAAACTACTAAACAAAAATGTATTGAATGAAACTGTCTCATTCCAGCACATATAAAATACAATTATATTATATTTGTCCCAGTTTAAATCTTCATCGGTATAATGTTTTACACAAATTCGTGTTTTATTGGCATAATAAATATATATGATATATATAATGGATACGTATCATTTTGGAGTTCCGGAAGTAGCTGTATGGATGCAGCACATTGTCAGTGGAGCGTTGCTATTATACATAGGATATGTTGGTGTAAACACCGGTACTATCTCGAAAAATATGAGTTTGATTTTAATTGTTGTTGGATCGTTAGCCGCCATATACCACGCCCATTTGTGGTATTACAATAAAAAGAAAAAGACCGAGTAGGTGAAATATACATAATTATATTCACTTGAATATATATAATTATGAAGTATATAATAGTTGGGTCAGGTCCGACCGGGTTATCATTGGCATATGTATTATCATTGAATAATATAGATGTCGAGATAATAGAGAGTGATGATAAACTTGGTGGATCGTGGAACTCTGAATGGATAGATAATAAATATTTTAGTGAAAATTCACCAAGAGTATATCTTAATTCTACAAATATTAATAAATTAATATCGCACATAGGAATGACAAAAGACGATTTCCAAACTATATACGGAAACTTCTTTGAAAAAAATTACAAAGTAGTATCATTTATCTTCAAATACTTTAATTTTTACGATTATTTTATATTTTTATTTTCATTTTTCAAGTATACCATCTATACTGCAGATATTACAGTTAATGATTGGTTTAATATGTCATCTTTATCCAATCAAGGAAAAAAGGCAATTACTATAGTATCCATCTTACTTGGTGATAGACCAGATAAAACAAATATAAATGATTTTTTTGGGTTTCTATCATTTGGTACAGTCACACAAATGAAAGAACCAAATAAATGGCGTGATTTAATTGAACGTTATCTAACAAAAAAAGGAAATGTAACTATATTAAAAGAAACACGAGTTACTGGTATAGAGCAACACAATTCTAAATTTACACTTTTAGTTAAAAATACAAACTATGGATATGATGACAAACGAATGGGTGACAAGGTATTTTTATGCACACAGTCTAATGGATTGTATCCTATCCTGGTAAATAGTTCCCCCACCATTCGCAACAACTGGATGCCGATTGATAAAATGAAAGAATGGAGCAATAATACATTTTATTCAGGGTTTGGGTTCCAACTACATTTTGATAAAATTGTTCATTTCAAAAATGAATGGTGTTGGAGTTGTAATGGTGATTGGACGGTTATCATTTTACCAGTAAGCAATTGGTTGAAAAAATATTCAAATGACCCCGACATAAAGACCGTATGGTCATGTTGTATCGTAGATATGGATACGAAAAGTAAACGAATCAATAAAACGGCAAATGAATGTACTCACGATGAGGTAATTGACGAATGTTTTTTTCAAATTAGAGATAATTATAAGATACCTTCCCCAAAAATAACAACCACCAGTAGTGGTCTACAAAAAATAAACAACAAATGGATTTCTAAAAATACTGGGTATACCAAAAGCACATATGATGATTTACCAATGAAAGGAAACATTGATAATTTATTTGCATTGGGGTGTTTCACAGAAACATCAAAAAATCATCTAGCATTTATGGGTGGTGCAGTAGATGCCACTGCACATTATCTAGATAAATATGAAAAACTATACAATAATATATTTAGATGAAAAATGTCATCTATCATATTGATTACGATAAAATTGAAGGTTCAATGACAGACAATATGGAATAGTATCAAAATGGAAAACCTAATGGCATATGGAATCATTACACTTATGGGGATTGGATCATTCCTTATTGGATTTTGTCTTGCGACTATCCTCTACTATTGTAATGGAATTCAACAACGACGAGAGTTGTTAAACATTGAACGATCTATTATGACTTTGCGCGACGAACGCCGAAATACAGATTACCGATGTGACACGGAAACAAATAGTAAGAGATTGGAAATCGTACCACTGGTTGATAGTGTGGACCCGCCAGGAGATAATGTCTAGATAAAATTGATATTACACTTATTATTTTTAATATCAATACAACAATGATGGACATCTCATTTCAACATCTATATTCACTATCATCCATTCACATTCCAAAAACAACAGAATATCTCGATTGCAGTTATAATTACTTGACGAGTATCTTGGAATCACAAGAAAGTTTAGAATCGATACGTATTCTAAGGTGTCAGAATAATATACTAGAGAACATACCATTTATGCCTAAAATAGAACGAATCTATTGCTGCGACAATCACATTAGTCAGTTACCCATTTATCACAATGTCATCGAGATTAAATGTTCGAATAATTACATTACTGAAATGCCACCCCTTCCACCAACACTGAGGGTTCTTGAATGTAAATATAATCGTATCCGATCATTGTCTAATCTACCAACCGGATTGAAACACCTTGATTGTTCATGTAATCAGATTGAAACAATTGATTATTTTCCGAAATCACTCGTAAACATCATATGTAAATCGAATAAACTCACACATATACCATACATTCACATGAAAGCAGAATATTTATCCATTGCACATAATCCAATTAAACATTTACCAAATGGGATGGAAAGGGTTGACTATTTAGATTGTAGAGGTTGTCCATTTCATATTGAAAAAATGCCGAGTATATCAAATATTATTTGTGATTCTGAATTCACAAATAATGTGCGGTACAATAATCCAAGAATTACAAGTCTGGTTATCATGGTTTCGTCGTTAATCCGTCTTCCATTGATACCACCTAGTATTACCACATTGAGATTTCACTGTATATATGATTCTGTTTTCAGTAGTGTAATATATAATGTATCTGACAACATAGATGAAATGGTAGCGAAAACCAATATACATCACAAATTTATCCATATGTATTATTGTATCAGGTTCAAAAGACAATTCATGTATTGGTTATGGCATCTTGTGCGTCGCCCGAAAATAGAGGAGGAATGTCACCCCCGTGTGATTGAACGTCTTGTTAACACGATTGGAATGGAAGCATTTCTAGAAATGTCAGAATAACAATCTCATACAATATATATTATTTTTCATTGTCTAATATAATTGGTTACATTCATTAAAAATATATATAAATATATATATAATGTCGTATGAATCCCCACTCAATAGTATAAAAGAGACGATTTCGGATACAAGTAGTCAAACTAGCAAAATGTCTCCACAAGAAGAATTAACATCCGACAAATCATTCCTTTTATTTATGCGTGAAATACCAGATGATATGATGATAGCATTCCCAATTCATATCAATGATGGAGCAACCATAACAAAAGATATACAAAATATAGGTGACATTATGGTCGTATATGCTGCGCGCATTGCAGTACTCTACGATGATGATAAAATGATTGACGTTTACGAGGAAATCGGAGGCATTATTAAAACGTTATTTAATGAACAAATTCGTAGTATAGGTCGTCCTGTATCTGTCCCCATCGATAATCTAGAAATGCTGTACTTATCACAATTAGACGATGCTGCTGAACGACGCGATCATCTATATAAATACAATTCTAAATATTTAATTCATGAATTAACTCGTGCATATGATAGACTTAATACTATAGGATTCGGAATATTATTACATTTATTAAAAAAAGGAGTTAATTATCATGAATTCATCCCAAGTGGTTTAGATTTGAAATCAAAAATAATTGAATTAACTAATAAAATTAGTCATACATTTTTGGTATTTTGTAATAATGATGAACAAAAAAGGATGCTGGAATCAAAGCAAGAATTTGAAAATGCATTTATGATTGTGAGAATTATGTATTTTTTAAAAACACATGAATACCAAAAAATGATATTCTCGTCTGGTTCCACCTCATTTCCAAGGATAACAAAAATAACCTTAGGGCAAAAATCGTTGTCAATTGAAGAATCATACCGCTTACTGAAAGATGTTTTGAACTTATCGTTGTTCAATGCAATACGAGATGTACGAATAGAAGACCTAAATGATAACTTTGATAATGTTATTGATTACATGAAGAAGTTGTATGATTCAATGGTAACTATTGAGTATGGTGGTATTACTAGGACAATAAATACAAAAAATATTATATATTACACTTATTTTTATAATGAATACATAACGAAACCCACTGATGACCGGTCAAAGTCCATATCTGCTCGCATACGCAGAGGAAGAATAACACGACGTAGAGGAAGAGTAACACGACGTAAAGGAAGAAGAATACCCATAGGAATAATACCAATAAGAAGAACACCCAGAGGAACAAGAAGATCGTCTACATCTACTAAACCAATACCCAACGGAAAAGGAACACACACAGGAACAAGAAGACACATTGGAACAGGAAGACCCAACGGAAAAGGAAGACACAGAGGAAGAGGAGTACCGATTAGAAATACACCACCGGTACAACAAGTAGCAGGGCAACCACGGAGTATAATTCAACGTGGTGGATTAACTGGTCTTGCGTTTCCTAGAACTGTAAATGTAACAGGTAATATTGTACGTGACTACATCAAACCATGGTCCAGAGTTGTTCGCACAGGACATGGTCTGAGTAGACCCACAGTGGAAACAGTACCCCCACAATATATCAGTCTACCAGGACCAATATTAACTGATAGACATTTAGAGGTTATATATGAGTTGTCTGCTATTTGTCACGATAGGTCTATCGAGAGGGGGCACGATAAATTGGTAGATGTAGATAAAAAAAGGGATGATGATGATGTTATACAAACGTGTAGAGCAAAAGCATTTGAATTCATGAGTAAAACTCTTATGATGTATAGTAGAAGAGGTCATGATGATACTGTTAAACCAGTACCTGAACCAAACGATGTAGATGGTAGTAGGGACACTGCTCCTCCATTTCCAGCAGAATCTATATATAGAGTGATATCAGTTGATGATGGCGGCTTCTTAGTCGTTAACAATCGTGTGGACATTCCCCCATTTGGTAGCGTTAGAATTTTTGCCGATGTTGATGGTCATATGACAAGAAAAATTCAGTATATATTTGGCAATCCTGATGATCCTCCTCCTCATAATACAATTAGAAGTCCATTAAAATCACTAATACCACCAGCACTAGGAGAACCAGCACCAGACCATTTCGATACTGGATTAGGACGATCGACTACTGACTCAACGCGTTCAATAGCAGGATACATTGATTCATCATCTACTGGTAAAGGTACTTGGTTTGCTGGCGCTGAACCTATGTTTCTTTTATTTGGGTTCATTTACGAAACCGGTGGAAGTGATCCACATGTATTGACTAGTATAGTAAATTCATTTTTCAGAATGACAGCATTTTATTGCGCCAATACTCCAGGATACCGTTCTCTAGGCGGCGTTAAGCAGATTGTTTTTGATATGGCACTCGCATCACTTACTGTTGATAGTGTACAATCCGCTGGTCAAGAAATTCATATATCTATAAATGGCAGCGGTTCTTATCCGTTTAAAATGTCCAATGCGGAAATGAGAAAATATATCAAGAAGTGTACACGAGCGAAGAATACTGAAGTTGTTGCTGATGGAACCCACCTATTTTTAGACGCGTTACACGAATTTGTTAGGCAGGAGTTGATTAGACGCAGGGTGGCAATGAAAGATGTGGAAAGGTTGAGTAATGAAATTATGATAGAACTTGCATGTTTTTTTAAGTATATGGGAGATAAATCACATCTATTATTAGGGATACTGCAATGTATCGTGGATAAACACCTTCGTGACCTTGACCAATCACGTCCCGATCTCCCATCACCCGACATATGGTCTTTTGATAGACAGTTATTGATGACTATAATTGAAACTACACAACGTGCGGCAGAATTATCAACCGATGATACTGATATATATGCTCGTATTTCTAAAATAGGTGCTATGATGACACATACTCATAGAGTAAGACCACTGAATATGTTACTCAACTCTCGTGTAATAACAAAAATGCGTGCAAGAGGAGTTCATGTTGTTGGTGATATAAATGTCAACCATTATATACCAATATGTAAGAGTACAGACCCGTTATATATCGTTAGAAATCAAATTAGATGTATTTTTGATGACCCATCTATCAATCAAAGCAGTGATAAGAACATGTTATCATTATTATTAAAAACGTTATTAGGAAGTACTTCTGTAATGAGGTATTACAAAGAAGTTACTATGAACCGGTATAAAAATGAACAGTACAAAGAATATCGTGATTTCGGACTGTTTTTTGATAGCTGGTCAAGATTTTTTGATAAGTCGTCAATGACAAAGGTATTCACTGCTGCTATACCCATATTCTCTATCGAAGGATGGCGAACCGGGGAAGCAAATATATTTAGTTTCATCCAACACGGTATTCCGAGAAACGCGTCCGATCCTCCAGAATCGATAGGGTTTAGCTATAGTGAGAAAAAATATAGACTAGGAAATACTGCATGTTGTTCGAGGATGCTTGACTGGATTGATCATCTTAGCAAATTTAGAAAATTCGTGGAACTATTTTCTCCCGCTACGCGTCATGCATACAGGTATTTGACCGGGTCATTTACTTTGAGTGTTGGCCTGTTATCTACCATGGAACATCAACTCCCTGAAGATATCTTTAACAAGATGATGAACAAAAAAATCAGAAGTGAAGGTGCAAGTCTTCGCTTCCCACGAGCAATTGCCGTGGGTGTTGAAGATATAAACACAATGAAAATGTTATTTCGGGTTTGTACGGAGGTAGAACGAACAAGTGATCTAGAAGATATAATTGAAAAATATAAGGCAAGTAATGGAGGCGAAGCAGATCCAAAAACAATCGAACTTATGCGATTTTTATATAATATATTCGAAAATTGTTATACAGTTGCAATTGGAATAACAGGAAAAGAACTGGTTCCTGCTGTAACTGATGGAGGATTAGCGCTTAGATATTTTACTAGAGTATCAAACATAATAGATATGTCTGTAGAGTTAATGAACATTATCCACCAAATGGTTGAAATGGACATTTCCAACCAAGTAATTTTATCTTATTTACATGACGTAATGAGTAAAATGTTCCATATGATATTTGATGTTATGAGAACAACCGGTGATCATCCAGGAAACCTAATATGGTGTAAGCATATTGTTAAATTTTTTTATAATCATTTAGTTATACCCGATTTACCACTCAAAGAACAATTGAAACACAACTATGATCAAGACCGCGAGCAAGATCTTAAAGTCTTATTGACATATCAAAAGTATAGGAAAATTCCTGACTTTAATGATGAGATAGACAATGGAATGCCTACCAGTCAATATAGTGTACTCAGACTAAATATTGATTTTTTAGCGAATTCATTTGTGAATGAACCTGCGGGATTATTCCTACATGATGATCACGGAATGTTAACATTAACAAGGGGGGCAAAATCAAAAAAGAGGACACCATTAGAAGACCCTGAGGCTAATCATCGACTTGCACCCGAGAATATTCTTTCTGCAATAATTTGTATTCTAAAATCATTTATCAATGTTACATCCATTAGTAAATTGAGAGATATAACCGTACTGGATGATGACGCCCAATATGTATATCTAAAGGATCTTTTGAGAGAGATTATGGAAATGGATGAAGGAATGAGTGATAGTCCCAGAATGATTGATAGTCTCAGAATGCTTGATAGTATCAGAATGCTTGATAGTCTCAAAGAGACTGCTACTCTCGAAATGATGCCTAATCTCTTAATGCTTATGCCTAATAGTCTCAAAATGCTTGGTAGTCTCGAGAGTCTTGGATACACAAAAGAATCTGAAGAAATGACCGAATATAGGGATCCCTCATCTAGGGATAGACCGGCGCACTTAAATTATGAACCTGATATAATTATTAATGAAGTTATGTCGAGATTCTTTCATGTTGCTAGTTCTGCTCTTAGGAATAGTGTGATTTTTGCGTCACAACCTGGTTTCGGTTCTGCTGCCATTGGTGGTAGTAAATTGAGATCAGTTATTTTAAATCTTGCTTTAACTACTGATCTTGTGTCTAGTATAGACTCACCAGCAGGAGATGAAGAACTAGCAGATGGAAAATTACCACAAACAATGAAGCGCAAAAAAGCGGCATCAGTCAAGCCAAGTCAATATTTACACTCGGGGAAAAATGATGGAGATCGATCCAAGAGAATTAGAAAAGGATCAGAAAGTGAAGTAGAAGGTGAAGAAAGTGAAGTAGAAAGTGAAGAAAGTGAAGAAAGTGAAGCAGAAAACCTAACACAAGCCGAATTTGAATTATTTACTCGATTGTTGGCACGTTATATCAGTCATGAAGTGGATATTGTTGATACGGATGGTATTAAAGCTTTCTTAACAGAGGTTGTAATTGACTTTAGAAGTAACCCAATAGAGGTAACTAACATAGAGACGTATCTCATAAACCTTATTGATGCGATGGCTAAAAGTCATGGTTCTGGTTCTGGTTCCTGGGCTGCTGCCCTTGTTGATGGTTCTGATTCTGATGGTTCTGATTCTGATGGTGATGGTTCTGATGGTTCTGATGGTTCTGTTTCTGCTGGGATTTTGTCTGATTTTGATTTTGATTATGAGGGTATGGATGGTATTGTTCTTAGTAAACTTGCTGGTTCTGCTGCCAGTGATGTTGTCCCTCCTCCTGTTTATATAATTGATGGAATATTAGCGGATATGCAACATAAAGTACGGATGACTCGCGCGAGTGATAGTAAAATCGGTCCTTATGATGTTGTTCCCCTCTTCCAATCTGTAGATAAACCCCATCTGACTGAATATGTGAATCCCGCGGCGGAAGAATATGGCGGAGAAATGGTAGCTGCATTATCTGCTTAGTAGTATATGTGACTTCGTGTAAATGGTTGTTAATCTTTATACACACCTAATATGGTGTATTTTCAAATAAAATTATTAACATTATATAATAAATTGAAATAATCGATATTATAATGTTATTATCAATTAGAATGAATTCGTTTAGTAAAAAACAATTACTTGACGAATGTGAAAAGTTAGGGATTGTCAAATGTTACAGTAAAACAAAGAAACAATTAATTGAACTTATTGGTGATAAATCTAAACCAATTGATAAACCAATTTCCAAAGATGTTGCATTTAAATTCATTGATTTATTCTGTGGAATTGGAGGATTTCATCAGGCATTAAAACGATTAAACGGACATTGTGTATTTGCGTCCGATATTGACGAACAATGCAGGAATACATATGAAATGAATTATGGTATTAAACCATCTGGAGACATCACAAAGATTAATCCGACTGATATACCTGATTTTGACGTACTCACTGGTGGATTCCCATGCCAGAGTTTCTCGAATTCTGGTAAAAAAAAAGGATTATCTGATGAACGTGGCAAATTGTTTGAGAGTATACTTGCAATTGCTCAAGTGAAACACCCATCCTATATGTTCTTGGAGAATGTAAAACATATCAAGAAAATAGATAACGGAACCGTATTTGACCACATATTAAATAGAATCAATGAATCCGGATACCACGTAGATACGTGTGAATTAAGTCCACATCAATTGGGAATTCCGCAACAACGTGAACGCGTGATATTTATTTGTATTAGAAATGACATATATTCTCCATCTATACCAGTTGTCATTGGTGTACCAAATACGAAAATAGATATTGATTCTATCATTGAAAAGGACAAAACCAAACTCATGCCATATCACATACCACCTGAACTAGAAAATGTTCTTGAAATATGGGATGAAATGGTGCGCCATTTCGATGTCGGTCAATCAATGAGTCCGGTCATAATGTGTAATGAATTTAATAGTGAATACACCGAGAAAGAATTCAAATCATTGCCTAAATGGAAACAAGAATACATTACCAAAAATAAACCAATATATAACAAATATAAAGATAAATGGGATGAATGGTGTGATATAAACAAGGACCAACTTACCAGACGAGAAATATATGGTAAACTAGAGTGGCAGGCAGGTCCTAAGTTACCGGATGATAGTATATTCAACCATTTCATCCAATTCCGTCAATCTGGAATTCGTGTTAAAAAAAGTAAATATTTCCCAACACTTGTTGCTATCGTCCAAACCCCAATTTATGCAAAAGAGCGAAGATATATCACTCCTCGTGAATGTGCACGACTTCAATCCTTTCCAGAATCATTTATCCTACACGAAAAAGATAATGTAGCGTATAAACAATTTGGAAATGCTGTTAATGTAGATGTAGTTCATTATGTAATGAATATTGTTCTCAACCTTTACAACTTCAAATTTAATTAGCGTGTATTTGAAATTGAGGTGATGCACCCCAAATATTCCCTTTCCAACGAATTTCAACCCTGTATATTTTTTCATTTACAACCAATTGATAGAACAATTTCGCTGCATTGCGACGACAACCACGAGCGTCAAGATAATAAGGGGCGTGTTCCGACAACGTAACCTCAGTTGTCGTATTATCAAGTGAATGCACGCGGATACCATCGTACTCATAGAGTTTATATGGGACCTCGGGAAACATATTTTTTATGATAGACTCCTTGATGAAATCATTGTGTACCACAAGTTTGGTTCGCACCAATTCCCAATATGGATTTGTACAATGGAACAGTTTATTAACATCTTCGCGTTTTGACTTTGGGTACATTTCAAATCCGTTTTCTCGAAGAAATGTTTTGCGACATTCGCGTAATTCAAGTTCACATTCGGGTGATACCGTCCCTATCATTTTTTCAATTGAATAATTAGATTTTGTGCACATGTCATCCTGTTTGATAGATATTCCATAGAATCCATCAATGCACTCTACATAAATGTCCGCTTTTTGTTGTTTGACGTCTAATCCCTGATTCAAATCCACAATTTTTTGAGACTTACAATTCTTCCCTTCCAAATAAACACGCACCACGGGAGAGTTGTGAGATGGCATTTGAAGTTTATAATTCAATATATATTTGTCAACTTCGGTGACTGGTCTGCTCTCCAAATCCACCTTGTATGCATGTATGGTCTCCGACTCACAACCACATAGTCGAGATTCGTCTACGACCCACGTCATAAACTGATCTTTAGAAACAAATTCAGGATTCAAAATAAGTACGGCAATAACATATTCGTAGGCATTCGTATCTACATTTTTTCTTTTTTTCGTTTGTGAATTTCGCATCTTTTCCTCGCGTTTCGCTTCCATAAGTTCCATTTTCGCCTGGCGTTTCGCTTCCATAAGTTCCAGTTTCGCCTGGCGTTTCGCTTCCACAATTCGCTTTTTCTCCTGGCGTTTCGCTTCCATAAGTTCCAGTTTCACCTGGCGTTTCGCATCTGCAATTAGCTGTTTCTCCTCACGCTTCGCATCTGCAATTCGCTTTTTCTCATCGTTCGATGGCATGATGATCGATGACATGATGTTTAATTGTAATGGCAATATATGTTAAATACCATTTCAATTTTATTAAACAATTATTCATAGATCACATTCAATCAATAATTCTGCTTCTGTATAAATGATTTCTTCTCCTTTGACACAGCAGATATCATTGGGTATTACTTTTGTACGTATTAGGTTTACCATAACGTCCGCCTTATTTAATCTGATAATGTAACTATCAATCGTTTTTAAGATGTTATCTATTTGTTTATCTATTTCGGACATATCTACGTAATTCATTTTGGTATAATAAAACATAATAAATATATAATTCAATTTAATATATTTATATAATAATGAAGATTGGAATTGTTAACTACTACAATATTGCATCTCCAACGATTGTAAAGGTAATACGAAATTTAGGACACGATGTAACCTTATTAACTCCATATGACGACCATTTTACCATGATAAAACATTCAAATATTCGTAATTGGATATTTAGTGGGTCACCATTAGACGTGAATGATCCGATAAGTCCACAAGTAAACAAGAAAATACTGGGGTTACAAGATAAACGAATTCTTCTCATTTGTTATTCAATGGAAAGTATACTGAAATCATTGGGGTGTAAACTGACGACAAGCAAAAAGAGTAAAGATGACACCGTTCTATTAACACCGCTATATAATAACTATTTAACAGGTGGCATGCAAATACCGATATCTGCTGCAAGAACACATTATACGCACATAAATGTTTCGTCTCTTCCACCACGAATAAGGTTACAAATGAAACATAAAAATGAGGTTATGACGTGTCACTACAGGAATTGTGTTATGGTTCAGTGGCATCCAGAACGAAGTGATGAAGGCGACTTGTTCTTATCAAATTGGTTGTCAAAATAAAAATATTCCCTTTTTTATTTGTTTTTTTGTTTGATTTTTTTTTACATGTAGTACCCCCAATGTCTAATCCGCTTCTGCTGCTGCGCCACTCGGTTCTGCTGCGCCACTCGGTTCCGCTGATTCCCGTTTCTTGATCACACGGGCAATGTATACGACCGAATCAATGTCACTGGTGTCCTTGTATGCCACGAACATGCGACCAGATGGTCCATCCTTACCCTTCACGTCCAAACACGATGTCTTTGACCAAGACTCCATCTCACGCTTCACGTCTGAGTATAGCATCACGGACAACTTCTTGGTAGTAGACGACATAATGAAGTTGGTGACAGGATCAGTCGTAAACTTTTTTTTCTGGCGGCAACCATTGTCCTTGAGGAATTTGTTGATATGGGTAAGGTCCGCACTTTCTTCCTGAAGAAGTTCCCAACCATCATCTTCGTTGCTCTCTGGTTCGTCAATTTCAATTCCAGAATTTCCAAATCCGTCAGGATGAAACACGGTTGGTTTGGGTTTTTTGGTCCGCATCCCATGGTACGTGAAATCACCCAGATCAGTGAACCCTGAATCCCACACCTTCATGTAGCGCTCGAGACTCTCAATGTTAGTGTAGACCAGCATGTCGTCCTGCACATCATATCCAGTCGCGCGACCAGAGAGACCCTGAATCATCACGTCGTCATTGTCCGAGACACGTTCATATAGGATGCCAACATTTTCCTTAGGGTGAAGAGTGACCGCGCAACGAAGGTGTTCCTTGATGTAGATCAGTGTGTGTTTGGACGGAACATCTTTGATGAGAGACTGCACGTCATTTTCCTTCGCCCTGGAGTGGCACGGCGCGTGGTAGAAGTCCTCCTCGCCAAATACTACCTTGAACCGCTCTACAACAGTGTCGAATTTCTCACCAGAAGGGACCCGAATAAGGTGGTGACGGGGGTCATCAGGGAAAACATCAATGATTTTTTCTTTGAGTTCGCCAATGGCAGCGTATGCTGGTGAGATGAGAAGTCTGCGCTCTTCGCACTGCTCCTCGGTCATTTTGCTGCGGTCAGGGTTCGGGGCAATGAATAGATCCTTTGCTTGGAATGCGCGTCCATTCTCGTGTTGATGATGAACTCCCTTGTATCCAGGTCCCGGTTGCATGACGTGTTGTTTCGCATACTCGTTCCAAAGTGACATGTCGTCCATTACCTTGTTGGGTGTCGCCGAGAACTCAACGAAGTTAATGTTGTTTTCCCGGAGGTACTCCATGTCCCTGAGACCAGTTTGTTCCATCAACTTGCTGATCGTCATCTCATCCTTTGACGCAACGTGTACCTCGTCCATGAGAATGACTACGTCACGAAGACCAGCGAGTCGCAACTTGAGTTTTTTTGCTAGTTCGCCGCGATGGTAGATGTTGTCCTTGAGTGCTGTAGGGAATCGCGCCTTTGTCTGTTCTTTCCAATCCGTCGAACTAATACCTGTAATGATGAAGATGTTCTTGGGATTCACGATGATGTTGCAACCTGCGAGAGTAAAACAAGAACGGATGACAGCAAGCATACATCCCGTCTTTCCAGTTTGTGTCATTGCTTTCACAAGTTGGAATACGACTGCCGGGTCGTTAAGGATCGTATTTGCAACCTCCGTTGCAGTTGCTTCTTGGTTAGGATGGTACAATTTGGTCCCCTCAATCTCACACTCTGTCTCGAGTTCGTCAAACGAAGACAGCAGTGAAATCTTGGAGCGCTCGATTAACTTGCGTTGAAGATCGGACGACATCTCAAGTGACGAGGTGTTGCGAGCCATTGAAGTTTTTTTGAGTCGATTTGAGAGCAGTTTTTTCCTGGTGGATACAATACCGATACAGAGTAAATCCATTTCAATTTTATTTAATTACGCCCATAAAATGGGTTCACATGTTTGACGTTTTGAAGAAAGGTGTAAATCGCGAGTAATTATAGTTATATATCTGAAAGATTGTGAAGACAAGTTACAATTAAACAAATTTCCTCACGATCAATCACTTCACACTACAACTATAAATACAAAATGTATTTTACTTGACTTTATATGTGACCGTCATAATACCACATTTCATTATTATATTTAGTTATAGTATAATAATGGTAAAGGAGCCCAACCCCAAAAAATCGAGAAACCCATCGCGTAAGCAATGCACCACAAAAGCAACAACAGAAACCCCAGCACCCCTAAAGCAACCATATATACTTCCACCCAAACAATGTAAGGAAAATGAACATGGCAAATTTCTTATATTTAGGTTTAGTCAACCATATATGAAAAAGTTAAATGATGAAGAACCACTTATACAAGGACCACTTCCCGAAAAGCGAAATTTGCCCCCAGGTGTATATACATGGGTCATTATATTCAACCCAAGTTTGGATAGACGCCGAATCTATCTCAAACGTTCACCCAACGTTCAGGAAATCGCGTCAAAACACAAGGATATAGTAACTAGTATAAAAGAACAATATAAGGTTGAGTTTGCAGGGGAGTTACAGGTTTATGAGGGTGGTAGTGGTAAGGCCAATAAGGCCAATTTATTATCAGGGACATTTACGAGAAAACTAATGGGTGATGCTGTTAACGCTGGTAAATTGCCGGAATTTCAAGCGGATGCAGATGGCGCTATTAGGGCTATGTTGGGCCAATCTTTTGACTTAGATAATGTTGATGTTGATACTAGTGGTACTGGTGATACGCTTATTACCGGAGGATTAAGTGATCATGATCTACAAAGGTTTATCCGCGATTCCATTGAAAAACCTGCAGAGATAAAAATATATGGTTTCGACACTTTTGCTGAATGTAATGCTGTTAAAGGGGAATTACTTAAATCAGGGAAAGATAATGATAAACTTCTTACTGCTAAATCTGCAGTAACATATAATCACGCCGCTGCCGCTGCAGAAGCCGCTGCCGACCGGTATGCTACGATTGGATCTGCTACGTCTGGATCTGCTACGTCTGGATCTGCTACGATTGGACCTGCTACGATTGGACCTGCTACGTCTAGATCTGCTACGTCTGGATCTGCTACGATTAGACCAGCTGCGTCTGGAGCTGGTGCCGCCACCGAAATGTCTAGGTCCGAGGGCGCAAGTATAGGCGGAGCATTCATCACAAGAAGACATCGTTTAAGAGGTCGGACACGAAAAATAAAACGCAAAAGGACTACTACCAAGAAAAAAAATAAACGGAATAAACGTTCAAATAAACGAAAAAAATATCTCAAATATACATAATAAATGATGGTAGTCAAAAATCACTATCATTGAACGATTTTTTTAAAAAAAATATCTGATGTTACAATATAAAATGACCAGATACACCGATTTTGTAAAAGCACATATGACGAAAAGAAAAATGTCGTGGAATTGTGCCGTATGCGATATAAAATCCAAAAAACTATACAAACCCAGAGTGGTAACACCAAAAAGAAGTGCATCCGCGAAAAATTCTAGAGATTCAGAAGAATTTAGAGAATTTCGCAGAGAGTTTAATGAACACTTTTTGGAATTTTTGAATAAG
>Ga0233450_10000188_pt1 | contig 71080 bp, 67 predicted proteins | sample 011ome_30_FD_189956 | JGI IMG/M metagenome (GOLD analysis project Ga0233450, IMG submission 189956) | Coastal salt marsh microbial communities from the Groves Creek Marsh, Skidaway Island, Georgia - 011501CT (spades assembly) | ecosystem: Environmental > Aquatic > Marine > Intertidal zone >... | reverse complement strand
AACCAAGTGTCCCTGCATTGAAATTTACAAAACCTTCATGCATGACTGTTGTTCCTTCACTTAAGTATGCTCCAAGCCTGACTCTGCTTGCATCTGCGATACGAACTCCTGGAGGAATAATATAGTCCGTCAAGCAAGGAAATTTATCGATTGATTTAATTTCAAGCGGCTGATTATTTATTTTTGCAGAAAGAATTTTTTCTTCAATCTCATCTAGTTCTACTGGTCCCTGGTTAGTCCAAGCTACATTTATAAGAGAATCGAAAAGATTATCAAGATTTAATGAATTGGGTAAAAAGTGCTTATATGAAATTAGATGCAGCTTTAAATATGCTTCTTCAATGCTTTCAATAGGGTGGTTATCTAAAATTCGGCATAAGACCAAAGTTTTATTTTTATCAAGATTATCTATGGCTGTTTTTAAACTTTCATCTTGCAGATCGAGCTGAGCAACATCTTTTATTTCAGTCACATCTTCACTCAACAATGCATCCCACTTCTCATACATGAGGCTGAGTTCATCTTCACCGTTTTTAAAGCTAATGCACGGATAAAAGGCATCTAATATATTGCCAGAGGTGCCTTTGGTAGCAATACCAAGGCCAATTAATGGGAAGTTATTCATATGCTTATTATAGGCAGTCTTAATGTTTATTGCAGAGCTTAAAGGTTCTTTAGCTTCTTTTGCAACTGATTAGTTTTGTTTTGAGAAATGCATAATTTAGTTTTCTCATCAATTACAGTGAAATTATCCTCCACCTTTTCTCCTAGAGTTGTAATTCTTGCAGAGTCAATGCTGATACCGTAATCTAAAAATATGTTCGCAACTTTGGAGAGTAAATTTGGTTGATCTAAGGTTTCTATAGTAATCAAACTAGCATCTCTTTTTTTTGAAGGAGAAACATTTACTCTGGTAGGGTATTCGAAAACTTTTTTATATGCTGCTTTTGATTTAGCAGTTACTTTAAAACTCTCAGAAGATATTGCGTTAATGATTTTTAGTTCAATGTTTTGAATATCCCTTTGGATTAAATTACCTCCAAGGATTTTATGCTTACAAATAAAAGTATTCATTGCATATTTCCCATCCTTAGTCGTATGAATATCTGAATCAATGGTTTCGAGTGAGAGTTGTTCAAAGCTTCGAATAGTTTTTAGAAATAAGCCGGCTTGATTGGGTGTAAAGATAAATATCTCAATAAGATTTTTTCTGGTGTTTACAAACACAGATGTTTTTCCTTTGGATGCAGCCACAGTCTTCGCTTGGTTGGAAAGTTGCGCCAGTTGATACTTAGAAAAATACGCATCAGGTAACTGACCCCAAACTTCATTCAATAAATCATGTCCTTGATTGATTACATTTGCTGATGCAACTTTTCTTTCATTTACAATTGATTGATTAGATTGCGCTTCCTCAAGATTCAACTTTCTCCTGGATGACATGAAAAGTTGCTTTAACAAATCATGCTTCCATGAGTTCCATAGGGTTGGATTTGTTCCTCTTATGTCATTGATGGTCAGCATATAGATATAATTCAGTTTTTCGATGGTATTTACATTTTTAGTAAAATTGATGATTGTTTCTGGATCATGCACATCAGTTTTTTGTGATATGGATGACATTATGAGATGGTTTTTTACAAGCCAACATAATAGCTCGGTATCATGAATGGAAAAATTCAATCTTTTGCAGAATCTCTCAACTATCTTTTCCCCTATCTCAGAATGATCTCCACCTTTGCCTTTTCCAAGATCATGAAAAATTCCTGCAAGATATAAAAGCTCAATCTTTGGTAGTTTATTAATTAGCTCATGTTCAATTTGCATCGATTGATTCTCTTTTCCAATTTGCATTTGTCTCATGTTCCTCACTACCTTGAAAGTATGCTCATCAACTGTGTATACATGAAACATATCAAACTGCATTTGACCTTCAATTTCTCCAAATTCAGGAATCAGCAGCCTCATTAAGCCAAGTTGCTTAAGTTTTTTGAGTATGGTGGAAAGATTCGTAGTAGATTTTAGTATTTGAAGAAATTGAGCTCCTGCTTCAGGTAATAAAAAATACTTAGGATCAATCTTTGGCAAAGATCCCTGTATTTTTCTGATGGATTTAAAATCTAGACCATTAATTTTTTTAAGTTTTCCAACTTGTATCAGGCTATCTAAAATTAATTCAGGCTTCTTAGTGAGATCAACACTATCTGCAATTCCAAGTCGATCTTTAAAAATATAGTAATTTTTTGTGTAAGGCCTTTTGAGCAAGGTTAATTGATCATCGTATGCCTGAAAAATAAGCTCATTAAAGTCAGATAGGTTGGAAGCATGCAAGAAAAATGTTCTCATGAATTTCTCAACCGCAGAAGATTTTTTAGAGGCTTTAAGCTTGGCTTTTTTTGCAAGTAGCAGTTGGTTCTCAAAGCTAATTCGATTCGCGCTGCTTTCGAGGTTTATAAAAAATCTTAGAGTTTTAATGTGTGCGTATGATTCATTGATGCTAGCTATCTCTTTTTTAGAGAACATTTTTGCTGTTGCACAATCTTGTAATTTTTTAATTTCAAAGCAATGTTCCAGTATCCAAAAAGCAGTTTGAAAATCTCGCAGGCAACCTGGAGACTCTTTGAGATCTGGCTCAAGGCTGAATTCAGTTGAATCAAAAGATTGAAATCTTTGATTTTGCTCAATTTGCTTAGCCTTAAAAAACTTAGTTTTGTTCCATTTTTTTGAAACCTTTTTTAAGTCATCATTTAAGCTTGCGATTTTGTCTTTTTTGCAGAAAATAATTCTATAGGAAAGATATGAAGTAAATTCTTTTAAATCAGATTTGGTAATCTTTTCTATATCTTTTATCGTTCGAACTGAATGCCCGACTTTTACTTTGAGAGTCCAGAGCCATCCAATAAAATCTTTTATGTCCTCAATTTTTTTTGTTTTTTGATTGAATTGAATGATTGATAGATCAATATCGGAGGAGGGGAATAGCTCTTTTCGTCCATAGCCTCCAAGTGCGACTATAGCAAAATCAGTTTCAAGTTTTCTTCGCAAGAATTCTTTTTTAATAATTTCATCAAATTTTTTTGCTCTTTTGGTGAGGAAGGGTTGAATTAATTCAGGCTTTTTGAATACCTTAGCAAAATTTTCTTTAAAGCTAAGATTAATGCTGTCTAATGAATCTATCAAAAGGGTTCTTCGCTGCGTTTTGTTAGAACCTCCACGCCAGATGCAGTGACTGCAAGAGTGTGCTCCCATTGAGCTGAATTTCTGCCGTCTTTAGTTTCTACAGTCCATCCATCACTTAATAGCTTTGTATGTTTTGATCCTTGATTGATCATTGGTTCTATCGTAAAACACATGCCTTCTTTGATTTCTATACCTCTTCCAGCTTTTCCATAATGGAGCACTTGTGGTTCTTCATGATAGACCTGTCCGATGCCATGACCGCAATAATCTTCAACAACCGAATAATGATTTTTTTCTGCATGTTCTTGGATGACTGCACCAATATCCCCAAGATGGGCTCCTGGTTTTACAACATCTATGGCTTTGTACAAACATTCTTGAGTAACTTTCACAAGTCTTTCGTTATGGGGCTGAGTTTTACCGACCAAGAACATTTTAGAAGTATCGCCATGCCATCCATTCCTAATCACAGTTACATCTATGTTTAAAATATCCCCATCTTTAAGTATTTTCTTACTTGAAGGTATGCCATGACAAATGACTTGATTAACACTTGAGCAAATTGTTTTTTCAAAACCGTTATAACCTACATTTGCTGGAATAGCTTTTTGTTCATTTACAATAAAGTCATAGCACCTTCTATCCAAGTCTTCTGTGCTAACTCCAGGAACTACAAATGGGGTAATCATTTCCAATACTTCTGCTGCCAATTGACCAGCAATTCTCATTTGAGAAATCTGTTCTTGATTTTTTAAATTTATCTTCATTTTTTTTAAAATTTGATAGACCTTGAGGACTTATCAATATAAAGTATCCTTTTAATGCCAGCGCACAATTTTAGCTCATTAAATCCCCAATTTTCACAATTTTTTGCTTTCTTTTTCACCTTTCTTGAGGAAGATTTCTGATGTCTTTCCCAGCAATTTTAGCTCTTGAGGATGGCTCTATTATGGAGGGCAATGGATTTGGCGCCAAAGAACCATCGGTAGGTGAAATTGTTTTCAATACCTCTATGTCAGGCTATCAAGAGATTATCACTGACCCATCCTATGCTAAACAAATCATAGCTTTTACTCATCCTCACATTGGAAATACGGGTATCAATGATGAGGACAATGAATCTGATAGCATTTTTGCATCTGGTATCGTCATTAAAGATTTACCAGAACATTATAGTAATTGGCGAGCATCACAATCTCTTGAAAGTTTTTTAGAATCAAAGAATACAATTGGCATTTCCAATATCGATACCAGGGCATTAACAGCTAAGTTAAGAGATTGCGGTGCACTTAAAGCATGCATTGCTCCTGGCGATAAAGACTCTATATCAATAGCTAGAGAAATATTAAGTAAATTTAGTGGACTGGAAGGACTTGATCTTGCTAAGGAAGTTTCAACTCAAAATGCTTTTTCTTGGGATGAAGGCACTTGGCCTAATTACCAAGAAGTTAAAAATGAAAAGTTAATTGTTGCAGTTGATTTTGGCGTGAAAAAAAATATCTTAAGACTGCTAAGAAAACATGCAGGAAAAGTAGAAGTTGTTAATGCCCAGATCAGTTTTGATGAGCTTATGAAGCTCAAACCGGATGGCGTCTTTTTATCCAATGGGCCCGGAGATCCTGAGCCCTGTGATTATGCAATTAAATTAATTCGGCAGCTTCTTAATATTAATATGCCAATTTTTGGGATATGTTTAGGTCATCAACTCCTTGCTCTTGCAGGGGGATGTAAAACATATAAGATGAAATTTGGCCATCATGGCGCCAATCATCCTGTACAAGATCTTGCGACTAAAGTTGTTTACATTACCAGTCAAAATCATGGTTTTGCAGTTGAATTATCTAGCCTGCCATTAAACATTGAACCTACCCACATTTCACTATTTGATAAAAGTTTGCAAGGCATAGCATTTAAGGACAAGCCTGCTTTTAGTTTCCAAGGTCATCCAGAAGCAAGTCCTGGCCCGCATGAGCTAGAAGAGCTCTTTACGAAATTTTATTTAATGATTGAGAGCAATGCCAAAAAGAACTGATATTAAATCTGTCTTGATTATTGGAGCTGGGCCAATAATTATAGGTCAGGCGTGTGAGTTTGATTATTCAGGCGCCCAAGCATGCAAAGCACTTAAAGCCGAAGGCTTTAGAGTTATTTTAGTAAACTCTAATCCTGCAACAATCATGACCGACCCTCTTCTTGCAGATGCTACATATATTGAACCTATTCATTGGAAATCAATAGAAAAAATAATTGATAAAGAGCGCCCAGATGCATTGCTTCCAACCATGGGTGGGCAAACAGGCCTCAATACCGCGCTAACCTTGGCAAAAGAAGGGGTGCTAAAAAAATATAATGTTGAGCTTATAGGCGCCTCAAGAGAAGCTATTGATAAGGCAGAGGACAGAGAACTATTTGATAAAACGATGAAGGGTATTGGGATTGAGACTCCAAGATCTGGGATCGCTCATTCCATGGAAGAAGCTTTAACCGTTCAAAAAGACCTTGGTTTTCCCTGCATTATACGTCCCTCTTTTACTTTAGGTGGCTCAGGGGGAGGGGTTGCCTATAACATTAAGGAATTTAAAGAAATTTGTGAAAAGGGACTAGATTTATCGCCCACAACTGAACTGTTGATTGATGAATCTTTGCTCGGTTGGAAAGAATATGAGCTAGAAGTGGTGAGAGATCAAAAAGACAACTGTATCATCATTTGCTCTATAGAAAATCTTGATCCAATGGGAGTGCATACTGGGGATTCCATTACAGTTGCTCCGGCCCAAACACTAACTGATAAGGAGTATCAAATCTTACGCGATCAATCTTTCAAAATTTTGAGAGAAATAGGGGTTGAGACGGGTGGAAGCAATGTTCAATTTGGTATAAACCCTGATAATGGAAGAGTGGTTGTGATTGAAATGAATCCAAGAGTAAGTCGTTCATCAGCTCTAGCCTCCAAAGCCACGGGTTTTCCCATTGCAAAAGTTGCTGCCTTATTGTCAGTTGGATTTACATTAGATGAACTTCAGAATGATATCACTGGCGGTTTAACGCCTGCATCTTTTGAACCTTCCATTGATTACATCGTAACCAAAATTCCTAAGTTTGCTTTCGAAAAGTTCCCTCAAGCAAATGATAGGCTGACAACACAAATGAAATCGGTTGGGGAGGTAATGGGTATTGGACGTACTTTTCAGGAATCTCTTCAAAAAGCCCTGCAAAGTCTTGAAGAAGATTTAGACGGCTTTGAAAGTATTCTAAACAATCATTCCAATCAAATGGATGCATTGCGTTACGAGTTGACTTTCGCTGGCTCCAGAAGAATTTTATATGTTGCAGAGGCAGTCAGACTTGGATGGGATGCAGAAAAAATTAATCAATTTACAGGAATAGATTTTTGGTTTCTGCATCAGATCATAGGTCTAATTGATGAAGAAAATATTCTGCAGGAAATTAAACTGGAAGATATAGATTTCAATAAAATGCTTAACCTTAAACAAAAAGGTTTCTCTGACAAGAGGATAGCTAAATTAACCTGCTCAACCCCTATTGAGGTTAGAAATTTTAGAAAAAAACTTGGTGTTTTGCCCGCCTTTAAGAGAGTGGATACTTGCGCTGCTGAATTTTCTACTGAAACTGCTTATATGTATTCAACCTACGAGGGTGAATGTGAGTCAAATCCAACTAGTAATAAAAAAGTTATTGTTTTAGGAAGCGGCCCAAATAGGATTGGGCAAGGTATAGAGTTTGACTACTGCTGCGTTCATGCTTCTTTTGCACTTCAAGAAGAGGGCTACGAATCTATCATGATTAATTGCAATCCTGAGACTGTTTCAACAGATTATGACACCTCCAATAGGTTGTATTTTGAGCCAATTACAGAAGAAAAAGTTTTAGACATTATTGATCTCGAAAAACCTGAGGGAGTTATCATTCAATTTGGCGGGCAAACACCACTAAAACTTTCCCAAGTTTTACTATCTAACAATGTAAAAATTCTCGGAACAGATGTTGATGCCATTGATAGATCAGAGGATAGGGAGAGATTTCAATCCCTTGCGCATCAACTCAAACTCAAACAACCACCCAACAGCACAGTAAAAAATCTTCAAGAGGCTATTGATATATCTGAGGAGATTGGATTCCCTCTTGTTGTCAGACCGTCATATGTTCTTGGGGGCAGAGCCATGGAACTTGTTCACTCTCAAGCAGAACTTGAAAAATATTTAAAAGAAGCCGTTGAAGTCTCAGATCAAAAACCAATTTTATTAGATGGATATTTAACCGATGCTATTGAGGTTGATGTTGATGTTATTTCGGATGGCAATGAGATTGAAATTGGAGGAATTTTGCAACACATTGAGCAAGCTGGAATTCATTCAGGTGACTCAGCATGCTCTTTGCCACCATACAGTCTGTCTGAAAAAGTAATTCAAGAAATTGAAAAACAAGCAAAAGATATTGCTGCAGAGTTAAATGTGATTGGATTAATGAATATTCAATTTGCAGTGCAAAATGAAGATATTTTTATAATAGAAGTTAATCCTAGGGCTTCAAGAACTGTTCCATTTATTTCAAAGTGTTTAGGCGAGTCGCTGGTAAAGTCTGCAACTAAAGCTATGGTAGGAAAAACATTAAAAGATATAGGATTTTCTAATTTATTACCTAAGAATTATTTTTTTGTAAAAGAGGCTGTTTTACCTTTTGATAAATTTCCTGCAGTCGATCCAATTCTTGGTCCAGAGATGAAGTCTACTGGAGAAGTGATGGGAATTGGTTCAAGTTTTGGAGAGGCATATGCAAAAGCTCAAAGAGCTGCAAATAAAATTTTTCCTAAACCAGGCATGGCATTTATAAGTGTTAAAGAATCTGATAAAAAATATTTACCTAATTTACTTCCATTACTTATCAAGGAAGGTTTTTCATTTATTGCCACCAAAGGCACTGCAGATGCAATAAAAGAGCTGGGATATGATACTCAAATTATTAATAAAGTAACTGAAGGAAGGCCACATATCGTTGATGAGTTATTAAATAATAAGGTAAACCTATTAATTAATACCACTGAGGGAAGGCAGTCAATTGAGGATTCTGCTTCCATCAGAAGAACGGCCTTACAAAATAAACTATTTTGCGTGACTACAATTTTTGGTGCCTTTGCTCTTCTGGAAGCAATTAGCACAAATGCAGATGATTGGATTTACAATTCTCTTCAAGAAATAAATTAATTTCTTTCATTTGATATAATTCTCACATGGACAAACTTCCGATAACAAAAGCTGGAGAGCAAGAGCTTGCAGAAAGATTGCGTCAGCTGAAGACGATAGATAGACCTGAAATATCCCAAGCTATTGCAGAAGCTCGTGCGCATGGAGACCTTAAAGAAAATGCTGAATATCATGCAGCAAAAGAGCAGCAAGGCTTCATCGAGGCAAAAATACAAGAAATTGAGCATGCACTTGCAAATGCTCAGGTTATAGATGTTAGAGATATCCCAGAGACTGGAAGAGTTGTGTTTGGCTCAACAATTGACCTCTATGACATCACAAATGACAAGCCCATCACTTACAAAATAGTTGGTAATTTAGAGTCCAAACCTGAAGAAGGATTGATCTCAATTCAAACTCCGATCGCTCAAGGCTTGATGGGAAAAAATGTTGGCGATGAAGTCTCAATATCAACTCCATCAGGAGTCATTGATTTTGAAATTGAAAAAGTGCAGCATTTGTAACTTTTATGCATGCTGATTCCTGGGCCTTAAAAGCAAAAAAGCTTGGATTTCGATCTCGAGCAATCTTTAAGCTTGAAGAAATCCTAGTAAAAACAAAAGCTCTGAAGAAACATAGTCTTGTACTCGATATTGGTTCCGCACCAGGAGGCTGGTCAGAGCTCATAAAAACTCTCAACCCTTCATCGCATGTTTTTGCAATCGATCTTTTGCCAATGGACCCCATTCAGGATGTAATGTTCTTTCAAAAGGATGTTAAGGAAATAGATGAAATTAGAGAAATTTCCTTGTTAAAATCAAAATTTAACCTTGTTATTTCTGATTTAGCCCCAAATTTAACTGGTATAAGAGCCGTTGATGAAGAAAATATATTTGAATTAAATATTACTACCCTCAATACAGCTACCAATTACTTAGATAAGAGTAGCGGGTCATTTATCATTAAGACGTTTCAGAATAGTTTATTAAAGGAATTAAGGATCAAGATGGAAAAGTCCTTCCACTTAGTTCAAACTTACAAACCTGCTGCCTCTAAAAGCAAGTCAGGAGAAATTTATTTATATGGAGAAAGGCCGCTATGAACTCAGTTTTTAAAAATGCATTAGTTTGGGTATTGTTAGGCTCTGCGCTGATATTTATTTTCAATAATGTTGAAAATGCTGCTTCCGCAAAGAGAGAAATGATCTCCTATAGTCAGTTCAAACAAGAAGTCCTGTCCGATCGTATAGCCCAGGTAACTTATAAAGGCGACCAGATGACTATTTTTGGCGAGCGCCTAGATGGAACAAGATTTGAAACTCGCCACCCAATTTATAAAAGAGATGAGTCTGTTGATAATGCTATTGAAGAGCATGGTGTCATTACTGTTTTTGAAAGCGTTGAGCAACCCTCACTATGGTCTCAACTCTTAGTTGGAGCTTTCCCGATTTTATTACTTCTCGGTATATTTTTCTTTTTCATGCGTCAAATGCAAGGCGGCATGTCGGGCAGAGGTGGGCCTATGGCTTTTGGAAAAAGCAAGGCAAAATTAATGGAGGGTGGCAAAGTTACAACTACATTTGAAGATGTTGCTGGTTGTGAGGAGGCTAAGCAAGATGTTCAAGAGTTAGTAGATTTTTTAAGAGATCCAACAAAATTTCAAAAATTAGGGGGTAAAATTCCTAGAGGTGTGTTGATGGTGGGTCCTCCTGGAACAGGTAAAACACTCTTAGCAAGAGCTATTGCTGGCGAAGCAAAAGTTCCATTCTTCTCAATATCAGGTTCGGATTTCGTTGAAATGTTTGTGGGTGTAGGAGCATCAAGGGTAAGGGATATGTTTGAGCAGGCTCAGAAGAATTCTCCATGCATTATATTTATTGATGAGATAGATGCCGTGGGTCGTCACAGAGGCGCCGGTATGGGCGGCGGCCATGATGAAAGAGAGCAAACTTTAAATCAGCTACTAGTTGAAATGGACGGCTTTGATGGCAATGAAGGCGTGATTGTTATTGCAGCGACTAATAGACCTGATGTTCTGGATCCTGCGCTTCTTAGGCCAGGACGTTTCGATAGACAGGTCGTCGTTGATTTGCCCGACTTGAGAGGTAGAGAGCAGATATTAAAGGTCCATATGAAAAAAGTTCCACTTTCAAAAGATGTTGATGCAATGGTCATTGCAAGAGGCACGCCTGGTTTTTCTGGCGCAGACCTTGCTAATTTAATTAATGAGGCTGCTTTATTTGCTGCTAGATATGGTGATAAAAAAGTTGATCAGAGTCATTTGGACTTAGCCAAGGATAAAATCATGATGGGTCCTGAGCGAAAATCAATGATCATGACTGATGAGCAGAAAAGAATTACTGCATATCATGAGGCTGGTCATGCAATAGTTGGACGTTTAAGCCCTGAGCATGATCCAGTATATAAAGTTACTATTATTCCTAGGGGCAGAGCTCTTGGTGTAACAATGTTTTTGCCTGAAGAAGATAGATATATGCAAAGCAAGCAATACCTTCACAGCAGAATTGCAGCGCTTTTTGGCGGAAGAATTGCTGAGGAAATTATCAATGGCAAAGACGGAATTACAACAGGTGCTTCCAATGACATTGAAGTAGCAACCGGCATTGCAACAAACATGGTTACTAAATGGGGATTATCTGATTTAGGCCCCTTAAAATATGGTGAAGACGATTCAAGCCCATTTTTAGGAAGATCTGCATCGATGGCTCCCAAAGGTATTGGTGGAGAAACATCTAATAGTATTGATTTAGAAGTTAAAAAAATAATTGACACTAACTATAAAAAAGCCACCAAGCTTTTAAAAGATAATTTAGATAAATTGCATATGATGGCTGAATCACTCCTGACATATGAAACCATTGATGCAGATCAGATTGAGGATATCATGGCTGGAGCTAAACCCAGAGCTCCAAAAGATTGGGAAGAGCCAAAAGCTCCTAAATCCAAATCTGCTAAAAAAACTTCCATCAAAGGTCCCGCAGAAGAGTTATAATCCTTTTCCATGAGTATAAAATTTGGTACCGATGGGATTCGTGGACCTGTTGAATCTAAAATTACGCCTGAAGTCTGCCTCAGAATAGGGCACGCAGCTGGGATAGTTTTAAAAGAGATGGGTTGGGGAACAGTTCTTATTGGCAAAGATACTCGGGTTTCAGGCTATATGCTGGAATCAGCACTTCAGGCTGGGTTTATTGCTGCAGGAGTCAATGTAAGGTTGCTCGGTCCATTACCAACCCCTGGGGTCGCATATCTTACTCGATCATTAAGAAATCAATTTGGGCTTGTGATTAGCGCATCTCATAACAATTACCTAGATAATGGAATTAAGTTATTCACTGGAAATGGTGAAAAAATATCCAAAGATACTGAAAATAAGATAGAGAAGCTACTTGCTGGAGATTTAAAACCAGTTAAAACAGCTGAACTAGGTAAAGCTCGAAGATTTGATGAGTCCGGTGATCGATATATTGAGTTTTGTAAATCAACTGTCCCTTCTGATGTTTCATTTGAAGCATTGAGAGTAGTGATTGATTGTGCCAATGGAGCCTGTTACAAGGTCACTCCTGAAATTTTTAGAGAGTTGGGAGCGGAGGTAATTACAATTGGAACAGAGCCAGATGGATTTAACATCAACCAAGAATGTGGTTCAACTCATCCTGAGAGAGTTAAAGAGGAGGTTATAAAACAGAGAGCAGATTATGGTATTGCGCTTGATGGAGACGGCGATCGAGTTGTTCTTATTGATAGAAAGGGAAATATATTAGATGGTGACGATATTATGTATATCCTTGCTTATGCTAATCCTAATAGAACTGGACCCTGGTCTGGAATAATTGGAACCTTAATGACAAACCTTGGTTTTGAAGAGGGCATTAAAAAACTAGGGTACAAGTTTAAAAGAGCTGATGTTGGCGATAAGTATGTTAGTCAAATGCTTAAAAAAGAAGGCTGGATGCTTGGAGGAGAATCCTCTGGTCATATTATATGTCGTGACTTAGTTAGTACTGGAGATGGCACAATTGCAGCATTAAAGGTTATATCTTCTTTATTAATTTTAGAAAAAGATCCGGAAGAAATTCTTCGTAATTACACAAAAAAACCTCAAATAATGATAAACGTGGAAGTTGATAACAAAGATATTCTTTCAGACTCTGATATTCAAAAAAAAATAAAAGAAATTGAATCCGATCTTACTGTTGGAAGAGTTCTTGTGAGACCCTCTGGAACTGAAAGTAAAATAAGGGTCATGGTCGAGTCAGATGATGAAATAAGTTCAGCAAAATATGCAAAAGATATTGCAAAAATGCTGGGTTAATAATTTATGTCATTACGCATTGTAGCTAACTGGAAACTTAATGGCTCTAAAGAATTTAATCAAGAATGGGCGCATGAATTCTTTAAGCATTTTGATGGCTCAAATTTTTCATCTCTAGGCATTGCTCCTGCTGCTTTATATATTGATGATTTAAAAAGTGCTCTCAGTAACTGCGGCATCGAGATTGGCGCTCAAAATATCGACGCTGAAGAAAAAGGTGCCCGAACAGGACAAATTTCTGCTTCTATGTTTAAAGACCTAGGATGTAATTTTTGTGTCATTGGTCACTCAGAAAGACGAATTTTATTTAATGAAGGCAGTGAAATTATTTGCCGGAAATTAATTCAAGCGCATAGAAATTCTTTGATTCCTATTTTATGCATTGGTGAGACTGCTGAAGAGAATAATGCTAATGATACATTTGATGTTCTCAATCAGCAGATTGTCGGTGCCCTACAAGGCATTACTCAACTGAAATCTTTGATTATTGCCTATGAACCCATTTGGGCAATTGGTTCTGGAAAAATACCAAATCCTAAAGAGGTCAATTCGATTCATGAAATGATTAAAGATGTAGTACAATCTCGTTTTCCTAAAATTGGTTTAGAGTCAATTTTGTATGGAGGCAGTGTGAACTCTAAAAATGCATCTTTGTTATTTGAGCAAAAACACATTGACGGGGCATTAATAGGTGGCGCTTCTTTGATCGGAAAAGAGTTTGCTTTAATTGCAAATGTCTTCAATAAACTAAGGGTATAAAAATGATTATTACAGCAATTAAAATTATCTGCATAATCCTCGCAATCGTATTGATTATTTTAGTGATTTTGCAACAAGGAAAGGGTTCTGACTTGGGTTCTGCATTTGGGGGAGGTTCATCAAATTCTATGTTTGGTGCTGTAGGCCCATCTAATTTCCTTGGAAAATTAACCGCACTGGTTGCTGCACTTTTTCTAATCCTAAACTTAGCCCAAGCAGTTTTATTAAAAAATGCAAACACTGAAGTTTTATTTTCTGATGAAGAAATTCAAGAAGCAACTAAAGCAACTGAAATCCCAGTAGAGTAATTTGAGGGACTTATGCATTACATGTGCATAGCAACTAAATTTTACATATGGTGCCGAAAGCGGGACTTGAACCCGCACGAGCTTTCGCTCACTAACCCCTCAAGCTAGCGTGTCTACCAATTCCACCACTTCGGCAAGGTGAAGAATTATAACAAGATAAATTTTTATTGCTGAAATAAATTTGAATTGACTTGACCTAAACCACTTGCTTTCTATACACTCTATTCCTCTGCGATGCGGGGTGGAGCAGTCTGGTAGCTCGTCGGGCTCATAACCCGAAGGTCGTTGGTTCAAATCCAGCCCCCGCTACCAGTAAATTTGATACGAACTGGGGCATTAGCCCCATTTTTATTTTTAGAGATATGAGAATAGAGGAAATAGAAAATTCAATAAAGCCCGTTGTAACCAGCCATGGCTGCGAGCTTTGGGGTATTGAGTTACTTAGAGGCAAAAAAAGACCTACGATAAGGGTTTACATTGATGCTATTGCTGGAGCAACAATAGATGATTGTGAGAAGGTGGCAAAGGACCTTAACTATGAGCTTGCGCTTGATGATGCATTTTTAGATCAAGACTACATTTTAGAGGTTTCTACCCCTGGTATAGATAGGAAATTTTTTAAAGCTGAGCAATTGTCTGGGTTTTTAAAAGAAGATTTTGATCTAAAGTTAAGAGAAATTAAAAACGGTAAAAAGAGTCTTGTAGCAAAGCTTATAGATGTAAATAACGATGAAATATTATTTCATTGTGGAGAAGAAAAAATGAGCTTAAATTTCATTGATCTTGATCTATGCCGTTTAAAGCCAAATTTTGAAGAACTAATGAGGACTAATAAATAATGGAAAGTATTGAAATTTTAGCAGTAGTTGAATCAGTTTCTAATGAGAAAGGAATTGAAGAAGGAATAATATTTGGAGCTTTAGAGACAGCAATTGCAAGTGCATCCCTTAGGCATTTTCATGAGGATGCAGATATCTCTGTTTCCATTGATAGAGCTTCGGGAGAATACTCCACTCATAGACATTGGATTGTAGAGGATGAAAATTCTGAAGATTTTCATAAAGAAACGCACATTACAGAGTCAGATTCTCAAATGAGCATTGGTGACACTTATTCCATGGATGTTGAAAATGTTGTCTTTGGAAGAATAGAAACCCAAGCTGCAAGACAAGTAATGATGCAGAAAGTCCGGGAAGCTGAGAGGGATACTATTGTGGCCATGTTCAAATCCCAGAATAACTCTTTAATGAACGGGACTGTTAAGAGAGTGACCCGGGACAATATCATTGTAGATATTGGAAATGATATCGAAGCAATTCTTCCAAGAGATCAATTGCTACCAGGCGAAATATATAAGATCAATGATAGGATGCGAGCTATATTGCAAATTAAAGAAATTGAAGGCAGAGGCTCACAATTAATGTTAAGTAGAACATGTTCTGAAATGGTAACCGAGTTATTTAGAATTGAAGTCCCTGAAATTAATGAAGACATTATTGAGATTAGAGGCATCGCTAGAGATGCTGGTTCTAGATCAAAAATTACTGTTAAAACAAACGATGGTCGAATAGATCCAGTTGGAGCTTGCGTTGGAATGCGTGGTTCAAGAGTTCAGTCAGTTTCTGGTGAGCTTGGAAATGAAAGAATAGATATTATTATTTATGATGACAATCCAGCACAAATGGTAATTAATGCCCTTGCTCCTGCAAAAGTTGAATCAATTGTTATGGATGAAGATTCTCGCTCAATGGAACTGGCTGTGAATGAAGAAAATTTAGCGCTCGCTATAGGCTCAAGAGGTCAAAATATCCGTTTAGCATCTAGGCTTGTTGGATGGGAATTAAATATTATTAGCAGCAACGAAGCTGAAGCAAAAGAGAGAGTTGTAGAGGCCGAGTTTCAAGCGAAGCTAATGGATAATTTAAGCATTAATGAAAAAGAGGCTGAATCTCTTATTAGGGGTGGTTTTCTTACTTTTGATGATATCGCCTACGCTGATGATGGTAAGCTGTCTTCTGCCATGGAAATTGATGGCGCCCGAATTGAGGAGATTAAAGCTGCTGCTGCAGATGCTGCTTTGATGGAAGCCATGGGGGAGATAACTCAAGAAGAATCAAACTTAGAATCACTGACTGATCTAGGCTTTAATGATGAAGAAATTGAAACTCTCGTCTCTAATGCATTAAAAAGCAAAGATGATATTGCAGAATTAGCTGTGGATGAGCTTCAAGAGATTATTGAAATCACTGAAAAGAAGGCAGCTGATATTATAATGAAGGCTCGAGAGAGTTGGTTTAATTAAAAAAGGAAGTTATTGCATTGGGACTTACAGTAAAAGATTTCGCAAAGACCTTAAAAATTAAGGATGATGCCTTATTAGAAAGAATGAAGGCAGCAGGCCTTTCGCATAGCAAGTCTTCTGATGAAATTACTCCTGCAGATAAATTAGCGATACTAAAATCGTTAAAAGAACGAAAAGGCTCAGCTACCTCCTCGATTACATCATCTTCTAGTAGCGGTGGAGTAACAGTTAAATCAAAAGGAACTCTTTCTCAACCTTCGGCTTCTGCGCCTAGCTCCTCGGAAGGGCTTACAGATAATATTGAGGCTAAAAGACAGGCTGCCGCAGAAAATTTAAAAGAACAGCAGCAAAAAAGAGAAGATCAGATTAAAGAGGCTATTCGTTTAAAACAGGAACAGCAACAAGCGGCTAAGAAATCTCAACAACAAAAACCAACGAATCAACAAAAACCTCAATCAAGAGTTAATATCAAGGATCAGCTATCTAGGGCAGCAAGAGATTACTCCCGAAGAGAAGCTAGTTTTAATGAGGATGCTGAGCATCAGTTTGCTAAACCTGCTGAATTCATAAAGCGGGATATAGAAGTTCCAGAAATGATCCAAGTTGGTGAATTAGCCAAATTGATGTTTATAAAAGGTGGTGAGGTAGTTAAAACTCTTATGGGTCTAGGAGTTGCTGCATCAATTAATGATTCTATCGATCAGGAAACTGGAATATTGGTAGCTGAAGAGCTAGGTCACAATGGCATCGCTTTGGATGACTCATCTGTTGAAGATGAGATTATTGGCAGTATCAATTATTCAGATACACCTAAATCTAGAGCTCCAGTTATAACCGTCATGGGTCATGTTGATCATGGGAAAACAACTTTGCTTGATTTTATTAGGAAGACCAAAGTTGTTGACGGAGAGGCCGGAGGGATTACTCAGCATATAGGAGCATATCAAGTTCCTGTTGGTGATTCAGTTATTACATTTATAGATACTCCTGGTCATGCTGCCTTTTCATCTATGAGAGCAAGAGGGGCCAATACCACTGATATAGTTATTTTGGTCGTAGCTGCAAATGATGGAGTGATGCCTCAAACAGAGGAAGCAATCAATCATGCTAAAGCTGCTGGAGTTTCAATTGTTGTTGCAATTAATAAAATGGATCTTCAAGGCGCAGATATAGAGAGAATTAAAGGAGATTTAGCAGCAAAAGACTTAACTCCAGAGGATTGGGGTGGCAATATTCAGATGGTACCTGTTTCCGCGCTAAAGGGTGATGGGGTAGATAAGCTTCTTGAGGCTGTTATTTTAGAGTCTGAACTTTTAGAGTTAAAGGCGCACTATGAAGGCCAAGCCCAAGGTGTTGTTATTGAATCTGAATTAGATAAATTTAGAGGAGCCGTTGCTACTTTACTTATTCAGAATGGTACATTGAATGTCGGAGATATGGTTGTTTGCGGTTCAGCAACTGGCAAAGTGAAGAGTATTATTGGCTCTGATGGCAGCAAATTAAAGTCTGCTGAGCCTTCCTTTGCAGTAGAGATCCTAGGACTAAACAACGTTCCAGATGCAGGCGAGACTTTTCAGGTAGTAAAAAATGATAAAGAGGCTCGAGAAATATCTGCCTACAGAGAAAACAAGCTAAAAGATAGAAAAATATTAAAGCATCGAGATGAAAGTCTTGGCAATATATTTGAATCCATGGGTCAATCCGACAAAAAGGTGTTAAATGTTATTCTCAAATCTGATGTTGCTGGAACTTCTGAAGCAATTGTTGCAGCTTTAGCTGACATTGGTAATGATGATGCATCTATCAAAGTTGTTGCTTCAGGTGTTGGTGGTATCTCTGAATCAGATGCTAACTTAGCTTTAGCCACAGAATCCATTATCTTAGGTTTTAATGTTCGTACTGATAATGCTGCTAAGAAAGTTGTTGAGAGCGAGGAGCTGATCCTGTCTTATCACAGCATTATTTACGAGTTAATAGATGAAGTTAAGGCCAGATTAAGTGGCTTATTAGATCCAATCATTAAAGAAGAAATTATTGGAATTGCCGAGGTTTTAGAGGTATTTAATTCTCCCAAATTCGGTCAAGTTGCTGGATGCATGGTGGTTGAAGGTTCTGTCTTTAAAAGCAAGCCTGTCAGGGTTCTAAGGGATGATGTTGTTATTCATCAGGGTGAATTGGATTCATTAAGAAGATTCAAAGATGATGTTGGAGAAGTTAAGTCGGGAACCGAATGTGGAGTCGGCATCAAAAATTATAAAGATATTCGACCGGGTGATAAGGTAGAGGTTTTTGATAGAAAAGAAGAGGCGCAAAGCATTTAACAGCATGTCCTCAACAAGAGTGCCAAAAATTGAAGACTTTTTAAAAAAAGAAATATCCCAAATAATCTCCTCTCAAGTAAAAGATCCTCGTTACAAATTTCTTAACATAGTTGACGTAAAATGCTCCTCCGACCTGGGTGTTGCCAAGGTCTTCTATACTATCATCAATGGCGATATTTCTGATTCACCTGATAAGCAGTCTATTGAAAAATTTTCTTCGATGGTAAGATCCAAGCTCTCAAAATTTATGCAAATCAGAAGAGTACCAAAACTTATTTTTAAATATGATGAAAGTCTTGAGAGATATAATAACATTGATGCATTATTGAATTCACTCAGTGATTAACGGCTTCCTTTTAGTAAATAAAAATTCTGGTATTACTTCCTCAAGAGTTGTTCAACTTTTAAAAAAAAAATTTAACCTAAAAAAAGTTGGGCATTTGGGTACCTTAGATCCCATGGCAACGGGTCTTTTGATCATAGCCATTAATAGAGCTACAAAATTTGCATCTCTTCTTTTGCAGAGTGAAAAATCATATCGAGCAGAGGTTACTCTGGGCATTCAAACAGATACCGATGATGCGGAGGGTGAAATTATCGCTTCTAAAAAAGTAAATATCTCAGAACTAGAAGCAGAAAACGCTATATTAAATTTTTTGGGTGAAAGCGATCAATTGCCCCCTAGCTACTCAGCCCTTAAACACAAAGGGAAGCCTATGTATAAATATGCAAGAGAAGGGATAAAAGTTAAGAAGTCTGCTAGAAAAATATCGATCAAAAACATACAAAATATTTTAGTAGATTTACCCAGGGTGTCTTTTGACATTACTTGCTCTAAAGGAACATACATAAGATCCATTGCTAGGGATGTTGGATTCAGGCTTGGCTGTGGTGGTCACTTATCAAGATTAACCAGAACCAGTCAAGGAAAATTTATGCTTTCAGAAGCTAATTCATTAGATGAAATTGATCTTACGCACTTAATATCCTTAGAGAAAGCTTTTGAAGATTTAGATTTTATTCAATTAAACCGCAATGATTGCAATTTATTTCTCCATGGTAGAGGAATTGAGGTAGATTTTGACCATACTAATTTATTGAGAGTCTATGATCCTTCCAAGCAATTTATAGCAATCGGCAGAAATACAAATAATGGCTTCAAGCATGAATACCTTGTTTAATGATTGAATAAGTAATAAGCTACACCATCTTAAACTTCAGATATGCGAGGTTTAAGAGTTTTTAGGTGCATATCCAAGGAGAAAACAAACATGGCTTTATTAAAAGAAGAAAAGAATAAAATTGTTAAAGAGTTTCAAAACAGTGATGCTGATACTGGCTCACCGGAAGTGCAAATCGCTCTTCTAACAGAAAATATCAATAAATTACAATCTCATTTTAAAATTCATAAAAAAGACCATCATTCAAGAACAGGTCTTATTAGAATGGTTAACCTAAGAAGAAAGCTTTTGGCTTATCTTAAAAGAAAAAACCCAACAAGCTATCAAGACATCATTAAATCTCTTAAATTAAGAGGATAAATAAGGAAAATCGTGGAAGAAAATAAATTAAACACTCAGTCCGTGGAGTTCGAGTACGGAAATAAAACTGTTAAAATTGAAACAGGCAAAATTGCAAGACAAGCCACCTCAAGCATTATTGTAACTATTGATAAACTGGTTGTTTTGACAACAATGGTGGCTAGAAAAGAGGCTGATCCCCAGAAAGATTTTTTCCCACTTGCTGTTTTTTATCAAGAAAAGTTTTATGCAGCTGGAAAAATTCCTGGCGGGTATTTTAAAAGAGAAGCTCGACCAACTGAACAAGAGACACTTACCTCAAGACTAATTGATAGACCAATTAGACCACTCTTTCCAGAGGATTTTAAAAATGAAATTCAGATTTTCTGTACCGTCCTATCATCAGATAAAAATATTAATCCAGATATAGCATCATTGATTGGAGCATCTGCGGCGCTTTCAATTTCAGGAGTTCCATTTCAAGGGCCTCTTGGAGCTGCTAGAGTTGGCTTTATTGATAGTAATTATGTGTTAAACCCATCTCCTGAGGAGCTTGAAAAATCAATGTTAGATATGGTTGTAGCTGGCACTAAAGATGCAGTTTTAATGGTTGAATCTGAAGCGAATGAGCTCAGCGAGGACCTGATGCTAGGCTCAGTGCTTTATGGCCACCAAGAAATGCAAAAAGTTATTGAAGCCTGCTCTGAATTAAGAGCAAAGGTAAACCCAACTCCATGGGAGTTTTCTGAGGATAAATTAACGGCTGAATTCAAACAGAAGATAGCTGGCTCTTTTACAGATGATATAGCCAGTGCATTCAAGATTGCAGACAAGGCTGATCGAGGTGAAGCGATCAATTCAATTAGAGAAAAAATTAATGAAGCTCATGAAGATCTGGATGATATGGAAAGAGGCAAATTAATGAATGCTTTTAAATTGGTAGAAAAAGATGTGGTTAGAAAAAGCATTTTATCTAATGAGCCTAGAATTGACGGAAGAGATTTAGATACAGTTAGACCAATTTTTGTTGAAACCAATGTTCTGCCAAGCGTACATGGCTCATCTTTGTTTACTCGTGGTGAAACACAAGCATTGGTAGCTGCTACACTCGGTTCTACAAGGGATGCGCAAAGGATAGAGGGCTTAAATGGTGAAGAGTCAAATACCTTTATGTTGCATTACAATTTTCCTGCATACAGTGTAGGAGAGATTGGTATGCCCCTTGGTCCAAAAAGAAGAGAGATTGGTCATGGAAACTTGGCAAAAAGAGCAATTAAAGCAGTGCTTCCAAATCCTGAAGAATTTGGCTATACCTTAAGGGTTGTCTCAGAAATTACAGAATCCAATGGCTCTAGTTCTATGGCTTCTGTCTGTGGAACCTCTCTTTCGTTAATGGACGCAGGCGTTCCTATTTCAAACCCTGTTGCAGGAATTGCTATGGGACTTATTAAAGAAGAGGATAGTTTTGCTGTCCTGACAGATATTCTTGGTGATGAAGATCATCTTGGAGATATGGACTTTAAAGTTGCTGGAACAAAAGAAGGTGTTACCGCATTGCAAATGGATATCAAAGTCCAAGGTATCACTGCTGAAATTATGGAGTCCGCATTAGAAAAAGCAAAAAATGCAAGGATGCATATTTTAGAAAAAATGAATGATGTAATTTCTGCTCCAAAAGAATTGTCTGATAATACTCCAGCCATGAAAAAAATTACTGTACATCCAGACAAGATCAAAGAGATCATTGGTAAAGGTGGGGCAGTAATTAAGGGCATGCAGGCAGATACAGGTGCATCAGTTGATGTAAATGATGATGGTGTTGTAACCATATTTGGGGAAACTCAATCAATTATGAAGGCAGCGCTCGAAATTATTGAGGGCATAATAGAAGATCCGGAATTAGATAAAGTCTACGAAGGAAAGGTAGTCAAAATTGTAGATTTTGGTGCTTTTGTCAATATTCTGCCTGGTAAAGATGGATTGCTTCATGTTTCTGAGATTTCATCTGAACGAGTTGAGAATGTTGCAGATGTTCTTAGTGAGGGTGACATCATCAAGGTCAAGCTGATTGGATTTGACCGAGGAAAAATGAAACTCTCTAAAAAAGTATTAGAGCAGCAATAAATTAAACATAAATGTAATTTATATTATATTAGAAGTAATATTTATATTTCTTATATAGCTGTTTTAATTTTGTCAAATTTTTAGTATTTCAACTAAGGTTTATTTCTTGTCATAATTTTTTTTTTATGATTAGATAAGTCAACTAACCATGCAAACCATAGGGGGAAATTATGGATAATGCATTTAGAATGTTGAGTGACTTAGTTAGCAATCTAACTAGTGTTATCGTTGGTATCTTGGGACTTGGTATCGTTGGGAGCCTTGCTTTCGGTGATATGATGGGACTAGATGTAATTGGAAATATTACTTCTTTAGTCGAGACTCTAGCTTCTAGCGGTGTTGTAGGACTTCTTGTATTAGCTGTTCTATATAGCTTGGTAAACAGATAAGCATTGCTTAATCTATGTTAGAAAGGGTCATTAGGCCCTTTCTAACTTTTTTATAAAATGAATCTTAATAACTCTCTCACAAAACTCACCGCTTTTTTTAATAAGTTACTAAAATTATTATTGCCTCTTGTAGCAGTTTCTCTGTTGCTAGGAATTATTTTTGGACCTAACACCCCGTTTGTAGGTGATGTTTACAAAAATGTCACTGATATATTAAGCATGCTTGGTGAAGATGCTTTGCTAATATTAGTATCTTTAATAATAATTTTAATTTTTTTAAAAAAAGATTAGCAAGCTAGAACCAGACATTAGTTAAACCTAATATCTGATAATCCCTTATATAAAAATTTTTGATAATGGTGGCTATGGGTGGAATTGAACCACCGACCCCAGCGTTATGAGTGCTGTGCTCTAACCATCTGAGCTACATAGCCAAGAGGTGAAATGATAAAGAACTTGATTTATAAGTCAAACATTAAATTTAAAGTGAATTACATCACCATCCTTGACTAAATAATCCTTTCCTTCCAACCTTAATTTTCCATCTCTTTTAGCGCCTGACTCGCCACAACAATTAATAAAATCCTCATATGAGATAACTTCTGCTTTAATAAAACCTCTTTCAAAATCTGTATGGATAACTCCAGCAGCTTGAGGTGCCAAAGAGTTTCTGTGTATTGTCCAAGCTCGAGTTTCTTTTGGGCCAGAAGTAAAAAATGTTTCAAGCTTCAGCAGCTTATAGCCCGCCAGGATAATTTTATTTAACACAGGTTCATCCATTCCAAGTAATTCTAAATATTCTGCTTGCTCACTTTCATCTAAAGAAGCTAGCTCATGCTCAACTTTGATAATAGCTGGAATAATATTGATACCATTGCTCTTTGCATAAGCCTCTATTGCATCTTGATCATTTTTGAGTTCATCATCTGATAAATTGGCAATTAAAACCATTGGTTTGGTGGAAAGCAAATTCATACTCTCAATAAATTTTATTTCTTCATGATCAAAGTCATCGAGTTTTGGAAGATTTCCATATTCCATTAACTCTTTTAAAGATTGAATAATTTCTTTATGTTTTTTTGCATCTCCATCTCCAGACCGAATCAGCTTATCTAATTTTTGCTCTCTTTTTTCAAGAACTTCAAGATCAGCAAAAATTAATTCAAGATTAATAGTTTCAATATCTTTTAGTGGATTAATTGCACCATCAACATGTACAACATTTTCATCATCAAAACATCTCACCACGTGAAGTAGCGCATTCATCTCTCTAATATTAGAAAGGAATGCATTTCCCAAGCCTTCGCCTTTAGAGGCTCCTTTAACAAGTCCTGCAATATCTACAAAACTCATTGTCGTAGGAATTACTTTTTCAGAATTTGAAATTTTATTAATGTTATCCAATCTTTTATCGGGGACATTAACTATCCCAAGATTAGGTTCAATTGTGCAAAAGGGAAAATTTTCAGCAGGGATAGAAGATTTTGTGATTGCATTAAATAAAGTTGACTTGCCAACGTTAGGTAAGCCCAAAATACCACATTTGAATCCCATCTTTATTCTGTATGAAGTTGCAATTGAGCATTCTGAATTTCATTATTACTTAAAAGCTCAATAATATTATTAAACTTATAAAAACTCTCTAATATAGGCTTTCTCTCGGCTGGTTTAAATTTACCTAAAACCCAGTTTGTTACATCTACTTTACTTCCAGGATGGCCAATTCCAACCCTCAGCCTAATAAAAGATTTTCCTGCACAAGATATGATGCTTCTAAGTCCATTATGACCGCCATGACCTCCACCTATTTTAAGTTTTAGGCTTCCGACAGGTAAGTCTAAATCATCATGAATAATAATCATTTGTTCGAGATTAAAATTATTACTTTTGATAATTTTATTTACTGAATGACCTGATTCATTTACATAATTATCAGGATATCCCCATAAAATTTTTTCATTATTAGATGTAGCAATGGTAGATTCAATTTTTTTCTTAGATTTAAGGGGTAAATCAAGATCTGTTGTTACAGCCTTAACCCAATCTTTTCCTATATTGTGGCGAGTTCCATCGTATTTGATACCAGGATTTCCCAAACCAATAATACAGATGTTAGGCACAGGTGTTATTAGCGTTAATCGTTAGATTCTGCTTCTTCTGATGTTTCATCTCCAGCACTATCCTGATCTTCAGAGGAGCCATCTGCTTGAGATGCATCGCTTTCTTCACTTTCAGGGACTATCTCTGGTTCTTCTATTTCTGCTCTTGGAGGAGCGACTGAAACAACCATTTGATCATTTTCTGCATCAAACCCAGGAATTTCTGCCCCTTCAGGAAGATTGATGTCGGATAAACGTATTGCCTCATTAAGCTTTAGGTTTGTAATATCAATATCAATTGACTCTGGAATATTTCCTGCTAAGCAAGCAATTTCAATTTCTGAAATTACTTTTGCAAGCACTCCACCGTCTGTTTTAACCCCTTCGCATTCTTCTTCACCATTGAATCTAAACGGGACTATAACTTTAAGTTTTGTCTTACTGGATACTCTTAGAAAATCTGCATGAAGAAATTTTCCTTTTACCGGTTCTCTTTGCAGCTCTTTAAGAACAACCTTTTCTTCATTTCCTTCAAGTAAAATTTTCAGAACCTGAGTATAAAAGAGCTCATTTTCTGAGGCTTTTGTAAGTTCGTTCAGCCTCAACTTAATATTCTTTGATTCCTCTTTATTACCATAGATTATTGCAGGAACCATGGAGTCCTCACGTCTGATTTCTCGAGTTTTATTTGTTCCAGTTCTAACTCTTAGATCTGCATTTAATATAATTTCATTTGACATATGCCTTACCTTTTAACGTATCTTTCTACAAAAATAGAGCGCTTAGCGACTCTTCATTGTTTAATCTTCTGATGCACTCTGCAATTGTAGGGGCAAGAGAAATGACGCGTATTTTACTGCATTTTTCTGCTTCTGTGGATAAAGAAATAGAATTGGTTACAACTAATTCATCTATTGAGGAATTAGAGATTCTTTCAATTGCAGGGCCAGATAAAACTGGATGAGTGATATATGCCTTTACCTTGGATGCTCCTGCGTCCTTGAGAGCCTGAGCTGCATTACATAAAGTTCCAGCCGTATCAATAATATCGTCTGGAACAATACAACTTTTGCCTTCAACATCCCCAATTATATTCATTACCTCAGATTCATTAACGGTTGCTCGCCTTTTATCTATAATGGCAAGTTCAGATTCATCTAAGAACTTTGCTAATGCCCTTGCTCTAACAACTCCACCTACATCTGGAGAGACAACTAGTATTTTTTCATCTGCTGTAGACCTTGACCTTATATCATCATGCATAATTTTCGTTGCATACACATTGTCTGCAGGCATATCAAAAAAACCTTGAATAGATTCTGAGTGCAGGTCTACAGTTAACACTCTATCTACACCAACAGAATTCATCATGTCCGCTATAACTTTTGCGCTAATAGGAACCCTTGCAGATCTTACTCTTCTATCCTGACGAGCATAACCATAGTAGGGCAGGATAGCTGTAATTCTAGCAGCTGATGAACGCTTTAATGCATCAGTAATGAGCATTAGCTCCATCAAATTAGAGTTTGTTGGAGCACATGTGGATTGAATAATATATGCCTCATGACCTCTGACATTTTCAAGAATCTCTACTTTTATCTCACCATCAGAAAATTTACCCAGATCAATATTGCCTAATTTAAGACCTAGTATTTTCCCAACTTCCTCTGCAAGTGAGGTTGATGCAGAGCCAGCAAAAATTCCTACTGTGGGCTTGTTAATCATTTTCTCTTGAATTGGCTGGGGTGGCTGGATTCGAACCAGCGCATGACGGGATCAAAACCCGTTGCCTTACCGCTTGGCTACACCCCATTAAGTTATATATGTTAATAATGGAGAACATTGTAAAGGTTTGCAAAAAGAGTGTCTCCAGTTAGTTGGAATTTTTTTTAAAATTTTTTCAACTTTACTCTGATCATTATAAGCACAAAATATTGTTGACCCTGTCCCAGATAACTTAAAGGAATTATCTTCATTCAATTCATTGAAAACTTTTTTTATCTCTTGATTTTGTTCTAGAAAAATAGGCAGAAATGAGTTTTCTTCTTCCAGGATAATCGATTTTTGAAAATCCTTGTTTAATTTATCCCATTTCGAAAAAAGGTCTTTGGTTGATGAGTGGATCTGTGGAAATAATAATAAATATTTTGTATTAGAGCATTTTGTTTCTTCAACTAATTTTTCTCCAATGCCAGATGCATGGGCATTTTTTCCAAAAACAAAAAAAGGTACATCTGCTCCTAATGTTTCTGCAATTTTCATGAGTTCAGGGTATGAGACACCTAATTTAAATAAAAAATTTGTTCCAATGAGCGCCGCAGCAGCGTTCGAGCTACCCCCGCCAAGCCCTCCACCCAATGGAATATTTTTTATAATCTCAACATCACAATATAACTCTTCTCCAGCATAGTCTGATAATGATTTAATGGCATCAAACACTATATTATTCTCACCTTCAATTGAGGCTCCTAGGTTCGTCTTTACAGAAAGAGATTTCCTTGATGTTTTGTTGATTGATATTTCATCAAACAGATTAATTAATTGAAATTGTGTTTTTATTTCATGCATTCCATCATTTCTTTTTCCTAAAACTTCAAGCTTTAAGTTCAATTTTGCTGGGCAACTTAATTGAAGGCTATTCACGTTTCAAAACTCCAAAAATTTTCAGTTTAGTTTTATAAGCTAGATCAAATGAGAACGTATCTATGTTTTGATAATTGCATTTTAATTCAAAATCATGTTTTTTTATGAGGAATATGCTGTCATCACTCTTAAGATCATCAAAGCAAAAATCAAAAAAATTCATATAGTCTTTTTTGTTTAAACTTCCTAATAAACTGAGGTAATCACTATTAACCTCTGGGTCAAAAGATAAACCCCTAGAATAATCAAATTCAATCTTTAATAGATTTCCAAATAAAGGTTTTCCAATCTGTATAATAACGTTTTCAGGTAATACGCTAACTCTAATACTATAATTAGATCGGCTTTGAGAGTTTGCAACAGATATCTTGCCCACAAATAATTTCTCTGAAAATGTTGTGTGAGATATTGATGAACATGAACTTAAAAATATTAAAAGAAATATTGAGATAAATTTTGTTATGGAATTAAAGCTATTTGGCATAAATCATAAAACAACAAAGTTATCTGAAAGGGAGCTATTTATTATAGATGACTCCAATCAAGAAGACTTTAAAAATTTCCTTGAAAACTCTTTTGGTGATTTCATAGAATCATTTTTTGCTCTTTCGACATGCAACAGAACTGAGGTTTATATTTACGGCACTTTTCCTGACATCAGTCAAATAGCTCAAAAGACGCTAGAGTTCTTTGGTTCGAGTGATTCTTTGAATAATGACTTATATTTTTTTCAAGGGAGTAATGCTATTGAGCACATGTGCTATGTTGCGAGTGGACTCGATTCACAGGTATTAGGAGAACAAGAGATATTAGGTCAATTTAAAAAATCTATTCAGGCACATATTGAACTTGGCTCATTAAAAGGACCATTCCAAAAACTAACCGATGAGATTATCTCAATTGCAAAAGCAGCGAGAACAGAGACACAGATTGGCTTTAACCCACTATCTGTCTCAGGCCTTTCATTGAAAATTGTTCAAGAGATTTTTGAAAATCCGAATCAGCAAAAGCTTACAATAGTAGGGGCTGGTCAGATGGCAATAAGCGTGATCGAAAATTTTTATAATAACGGTATCACTCATATTAATGCCGTTAATCGATCCAAGAAAACATTAGTAATCAATAACTCTCTAAGCATTGAGACAACTCAGCTATCTAAGCTTGGAGCGCTAATTCAAAATACAGATATTTTAGTTACTTCTATTAATTCACCCTTGCCAATAATCGGGAAGGGTCTAATTGAGCAAGCAATGAAAGCAAGAAAAAATAAACCAATGCTTTTAATTGATTTAGGAGTGCCCAGAAATATAGAGAATCAGGTTAGGGATTTGGAGTATGCTTATTTATTTACAATTGAAGATATTGAGCTTGTTACTCAAGAGAATTTAGAGGAACGTTCCTTTGAGGCGTTGAAAGCAAGAGAGCTCATTCAAAGAAAGGTTGAATCTTTCAATCAAGAAAAAATCAATAAAAATAAACGCAATGAGGCGTATTTTGCTCTTAAGAATGTCTCTACTAAAATTAATGAAAAAGAGCTCCTAGAGTTGCTAGAGTCTGATGATCCATATGCATCTCTCAAACAGATGCATTTTGCCTCAGAGGATGAGCTACAATGTATTTCCAAATTAACCCCTCATGCCATTTTGTCTATGATTAAGGAAATTAGAAGTGCTTGAAGCATCAATTATCGCAAAACTAGAGAGCGTCAAATTAAGAGCTATTGAGATTCATGATGCTCTTGCTAAGGAGGGAGCAACAGATGATATGGCTCAATTCACTCAATTAAACAAAGAATATTCTGATATTGCGCCTATCGTTGATTTATTTCAATCACTGCAAAATGCTGAGAAAGAATTAATTGACGCTAAGGAGCTGTTGGATTCGGAGGACTCTGAATTGATAGAGCTAGCAAAAATTGAGGTCACTTCAAACCAAGAAAAAATTGCGGAGCTTGAAAAAAATCTTAAGTTTATGTTGCTGCCTAAAGATGAGGCAGATGATGGTGCAGCTTACCTTGAGATTAGAGCTGGGGCGGGTGGCGATGAGGCTGCAATATTTGCAGCAGATTTATTTAGGATGTATTCAAGATTATCTGAGCGCCAAGGCTGGAAGGTTGAGGTTGTAAATATAAAACAATCCGAGCCAAGCGGATTAAAAGAAGTGGTGGTTAAAATTAATGGGCAAGGAGTTTTTAAGTTTCTTAAGTTTGAATCTGGAGTGCATAGAGTTCAAAGAGTCCCTGAGACTGAATCTCAGGGAAGAATTCACACCTCAACCGTTACAGTTGCGATTTTGCCTGAAGTGGATGAGGTGCAAGACAAAGAGATAGATAAAAGTGAATTAAGGGTCGATACTTACAGAGCCTCTGGTGCTGGTGGACAACACGTAAATAAAACTGACTCTGCGGTGAGGCTAACTCACATACCAACTGGAGTGGTCGTGGAATGCCAGGATGATAGATCTCAGCATAAAAATAAAGCCAAAGCCATGGCTCTCTTAGTTGCAAAATTGAAGCAGAATGAGATTGATGAACAGCAAAATACAATTGCCAGTGAAAGAAAAATACTTGTAGGCACTGGAGATAGAAGTGAAAAGATTAGGACTTATAATTTTCCTCAAGGGCGTATTACCGATCACAGAATTAAGTTAACTCAGCATAATTTAGATCAAGTGATGGATGGCGATATGATTTCTATTTGCCAAGCGCTAATTACAGAAAATCAATTAGCCCAGCTTTCTAAGCTTGAAGAAACCTCATAATTGAATCAAAATCTTAAATATTATTTTTCTCTGGCTAGATCAAAAGAGTCTCAGTACAAAAATATTTTACGAGATCTAAAATACTTCTTAAAATCTCTAAAGGTAAGCGATGCAATTATTGCACTTGAGGATGAGTACAATTTATCAGCAGAAGAAATCTTAAAACTTGACGATTTTTTTTCATCCTATCTAGCAGGCATTCCATTTGACTACATATTAAATGAATCAGAGTTCATGGGGCACAAATTTTTTGTTGATCCAAGAGTATTAATACCACGACCAGAAACAGAATTAATTGTTGAGTGGACATTAGAATTATCATTAAGTAAAAACTCTAAAATTTTTGAAGTTGGAACTGGCTCAGGTTGCATAGCCATCTCTATTAGCTTGAAAAAAAGAGATATTAAAATTATTGCAACAGATATTTCGGATTCAGCTTTGGAGGTTGCTCAAATTAATAAGAAGCTTCACAATGCAGAAAATGTAACTTTGGTGCAATCTAACTGGTTGGCATGTTCAGTAGAGAATTCACTCGATTTAGTTATTTCTAACCCGCCATATATACAACCAAATGATCCTCATCTAGAGGAGCTTCATCATGAGCCATTGATTGCATTAACTTCTGAAAGTGGTTCTCAGAGTTTTGTTCAAATTGCATCACAAGCTGAAAGTTCTCTGAAGCAGGGAGGGAAAATTATTTTTGAACATGGTAACTCTCAGGCAAAAGAAGTTTCAAATATTTTAAAAAACTTTGGCTTTAAAAATATTATGACCAGCAAAGATTTTCAAGGTTTAGACAGATATACATATGCTAGTAAATAATTTAATTTTCATATGATAAGATTTATTCAAGAAAGATTTTTTGCAGAAGATAATTCTACAAAAATAAACTCAGTTGACTGAGATTAAATATAGGGGTTATTTCAATGAAAGGAAATATGATGAACTGGGATCTAACCATCCCACAGGCAATCTTACATGCCGAAAAATATAATTTTGATGGCAAATTAGTCTCGCGAGAATTAGATGGTTCAATAAGCTCAACCACATATGGAAAATCAATAAAGCGTTCTAAAAAATTGGCCAATGCACTTAAAAAACTTGGCGTAAATCCTCATGATCGAGTTGCTACTATTGCCTGGAATAATAGCAGGCACTTTGAAACCTATTTTGCTGTCTCTGGTATGGGAGCCATCCTACATACCCTAAACCCAAGGTATTCTCCTGATCAGCTAATATACATACTTAATCATGCAGAAGATGAGGTTTTAATTGTTGATCCAACATTTATCCCGCTTGTTGAGAGTGTTCAAGATAAATTAGTCACAGTTAAAACAGTTATTATTGCATCATCAAAAGAGGCTATTCCAGAAAATAATTTAACAAATGCATTAAGTTATGATGATTTAATTCAAGATGAATCTGATGAGTATGATTGGCATGAAGCAAATGAAGACGATGCAGTTGCCTTGTGTTACACCTCCGGCACTACTGGAAATCCCAAAGGAGTATTATATTCTCATAGGTCAACCATTTTGCATGCAATATCAGTATCTGGAGCTATGGGATTCGATTCCTCTAGTTCAGTATTGCCAGTTGTTCCAATGTTTCATGTTAATGCTTGGGGTGTGCCATATTGTGCATTAATTACTGGAATTACTCTGGTATTACCTTGTCATGCTCTTGATGGAGAATCTTTGTATGAGCTAGTCAAGCAAGAGTCAGTTGACTCTATGTTAGGTGTTCCTACAGTGTGGCTTGGGCTCTTGCAGTACCTTGAAGGTAAAGGCCTTAAGCTTGATACAGTCGATCAAGTTTTAGTTGGGGGCTCTGCAGCACCATATGCAATGATTAAAGCATTTGATGAGCAGCATGATGCATTTTTAACTCATGGATGGGGAATGACAGAAATGAGTCCCCTTGGTACTTTAAATACTCCAACTAAAAAAACTATGAGTCTCCCGAAGGAAGAAAGATATCAACTTCAAACTAAACAGGGCTATCCGTTGTTTGGTGTGGAGATTAAAACTGTTGATGATCAAAATAATGAGCTTCCTAGAGATGGCGAGGCTAGCGGCACTTTAAAAGTTAAAGGCCCCTGGATTATTCAGAAATATTATAAAGCAGATGGTCCCGCAGTAGATGAGGAGGGATGGTTTGATACCGGAGATGTGGCAACCATTCATCCAGATGGATGCATGCAGATTGTTGATCGAGCAAAAGATGTGATCAAGACTGGAGGAGAATGGATCAGCTCGATTGATTTAGAAAACGCTGTGCTTACTCACGACAATGTCCTTGAAGCATGTGTTGTTGGAGTTCCCCATCCTAAGTGGGATGAAAGGCCCTTGCTTTTCTTAATCACAAAAGATGGAAATGAAATTGATAAGCAAGAAATCAATGATTTTTTACTAGAAAAAGTTGTAAAGTGGTGGCTGCCTGATGACATTATTTTTGTTAAAGAGCTTCCCCATGGCGCAACAGGAAAGCTATTAAAGGTTGAGTTGCGAGAAAAATACAAAGAACATTTAATGGGAGATTAATATGATGCAAATTGTAAAACCTAATGAAATTGATTCCGTAATTGGTAAGGATCTTGGAGTCTCTGAGTGGATGGTGATCGATCAAGAAAGAATTGATAAATTTGCTGATGCAACCATGGATCATCAATTTATTCATGTAGACCCAGAACAGGCCAAACCTATTTTTGGCTCAACTATAGCTCATGGCTTTCTTTCATTATCTCTTGTTGCAGGCATCTCTTTCGAGCAAGAAATTGGCATGGTCCTAGAGGGGACAAAAATGGGATTAAATTATGGCTTGGATAAAGTCCGCTTCTTGAGTCCTGTTCCGGTGAATTCAGAGGTTCGTATTCACACAAAATGTGTTGATGTGACTGAAAAAAATCCTGGTCAGTTTCTAGTAAAAAATGAGGTAACAATGGAAATTAAAGGGGTAGATAAACCAGCTTATATTGCTGAAACTCTGAGCTTATATATTACTTAAGCTTATTCTTCAGGATGGTGTTAACGGTCTTAGGGTTTGCTTTGCCTTCTGTTAATTTCATTACCTGTCCAACAAAGAAGCCAAAAAGTTTATCTTTACCCGCAAGATATGCAGCTACTTGATCTGGGTTCTCATTAATTACAGTTAGAATAATTTCTTCAATGGCCCCATCATCAGAAATTTGTTTTAAGCCTTGAGATTCAATAATTTCATCTACCGAAGATCCGCTCTCACACATTTCTTCAAAAATAGATTTTCCAATTTTTCCAGAAATAGTTTGATCATCAATTCGATTGATCAGCATGGCAACATTATCTGCGCTTAGCTTTGATTCATGAATTTCTATCTGTTTTTTATTAAGATATGCGCTTATTTCACCTATCAACCAATTGGACAAAAGTGAGTAATTTTTTGTTTTCTTTAGAGCCGCTTCAAAGAAATCAGCCATAGACTTTGAGGATGCAATAATCTGAGCATCGTAAGCTGATAAACCAAATTGTTTTTGGTAACGTATCTCTTTCTCTTTTGGTAACTCAGGAAATTCATCTCTAATTTTTGTAATTTCTTCATCTGAAATAACAACAGGAAGGAGGTCAGGCTCTGGAAAATATCGATAATCATTTGCAAATTCTTTTGATCTCATTGGACGTGTTTCATCTTTTGAACTGTCATATAGCCTTGTTTCTTGGGTAACCTTTTCCCCATTTTCAAGTATTTTAATTTGTCTCTTAATTTCAAAATTAATGGCTTTTTCAATAAATTTAAAAGAATTAATATTTTTTATTTCTGTTCGAGTTCCTAGCTCTTGATCACCCTTTTTTCGAATAGATACATTTGCATCGCATCTTAGTGATCCTTGTGCCATATTCCCATCAGACACATCTAAGAAGGTAACGAGCTGATGCATTGCTTTCATGTATGCAACAGCTTCTTTTGCACTAGATATCTCTGGTTCTGAAACTATTTCTAAAAGAGGTGTTCCGGCTCTGTTAAGATCTATTGCAGAGAAGCCATCAAATTCATCATGGATAGATTTACCCGCATCTTCCTCTAAATGAGCTCTAGTAATATTAATAGTTTTTGTTAATCCATCTAAGTTAATTTCTATAGAACCGCCTAAAACAATTGGCAAGTCCATTTGTGTGATTTGGTAACCCTTAGGCAAATCAGCATAAAAATAATTTTTTCTATCAAAAATTGAAGTTTGATTAATCGTTGCATTGACAGCCATTCCAAATCTAATTGCTTTATAGAATGCTTCTTTATTGACGGATGGCAGAACCCCTGGAAGCCCACAATCAATCAAATTTACATTTGTATTTGGGCTAGCTCCAAAGGCAGTAGAGGCTCTTGAAAAGAGCTTTGTTTTTGTTGACAGCTGAACGTGTGTCTCAAGTCCAATAACAGTTTCCCAGCTCATTGAGACTCCTCTAAATCAGGCTTTAAATGATGAAAATCTGAATTTTTCTGAAATATATGTGCCGCATTCAACAGCTGATCTTCTCTAAGAAAATTTCCAATCAATTGAAGCCCGGCTGGCAAGGAATTTACTAGTCCATGCGGGATAGAAATTGCAGGAATACCAGCCAAGTTAGATGAAATCGTGAAGAGATCTTCAAGGTAGAGCTCAACAGGATTTTGGGTACCCTTACTACCAAATTTAAAGGCAGTATTAGGTGAAGTGGGAGTCATCAATAAATCTACTGATTCAAAGGCATGTTCAAAATCTTCTTTGATCAATCTTCTCACTTGTTGAGCTTTCTTGTAGTATGCATCGTAGTAGCCAGCAGAAAGTGCATAGGTACCAATCAATATTCTCCGCTTCACTTCATCTCCAAAACCTTCACTTCTAGATTTAATATATAGATCATTTAAGTCATCTGTATTTTCTGCTCTATATCCAAAGCGTACCCCATCAAATCTAGACAAATTTGATGAGCATTCAGCTGGAGCAATAGAGTAATAGGTTGGAACAGAAGCTGATATATTTGGCAAGGACACTTCAACAAATCGAGCGCCTAATTTCTCATAAGTTTTTTTTGATTCTTCGAAACGCTCTTGCACTTTTGAGTCCAAATCAGCGAGGTTAAATTCTTTAATAATTCCTATTCTTATACCATTAATTGGTTTGTTGATATTTTCTAAGAAATCAGGAACCTCTATATTTAAAGATGTAGTATCTTTTGAATCAAATCCTGACATTGCATTAAGCAATATCGCGCAGTCTTCAGAGGTTCTTGCAAGAGGTCCAGCCTGATCTAAGCTCGAAGCAAAAGCAATCATTCCCCATCTTGAAACTCTGCCATAGGTTGGCTTTAGTCCAGTAATTCCGCAGTGAGCGGCCGGTTGACGAATTGATCCTCCTGTATCCGTTCCAGTTGCAGCTGGGACAATTCCAGCAGCTACAGCTGCAGCAGATCCACCTGAACTGCCTCCAGGAACATATTCTTTTTTCCAAGGATTATGCACGCTTCCAAAAAAACTAGTCTCATTGGAAGACCCCATTGCAAACTCATCCATGTTTGTTTTACCAATAGTAACTGACCCAGCATCTTCTAAATTTTTTACTGCTGTTGCTGTGTATGGGGGTATAAAATTACTTAATATTTTTGAAGAGCATGTTGTTCTTAAACCCTCTGTACAAAACAAATCTTTTTGCGCTAGGGGAATGCCCAAAAGATTGGAAGTAGTTTTTTCATCTAGATTAATGGCACTAGCTTTTTTAAGAGCTTGCTCCTCATTCATTGTTATAAAACAATTTAATTCTTCATGTTTTTTTGCTAATCCAAGAGACTCTTGCATTAGCTCAGCAGCAGAAATTTGTTTGCTATCAAGCATAGCTCGAAGTTCAACAATAGTTTTAAATTGAATGCTCATTCAACCACTCTTGGAACTAGGAAGTAGTTCTCATTTGAGGCAGGAGCATTTTCAAGAAATCTCTCTTTTTTATTATCAGAGCTCTCAATGTCCTCATGCATAAAAGCCGTCATTTCAAGCGGGCTGTATAGAGGTTCTACATCTGAGGTATTTATTCTTTGCAATTCACCTATGAGATCAATTATTCTCTCTAGATCTTTTTGTATTTTTCCAGATTTACTTTGGTCAATGTCTAGTCGGGCTAGATAGCAAATAGTTCTGACGGTTTCTTGATCCATATGATATTATTTTAATTCCGATGCGCAATATTAAACTAAAAGCATCCTAAAATGAATTTACAGGGAATATCATAGTGGATTTCAACCTATTTAAAACTGTTCGAGGCCTATTTTCTAATGATTTATCTATAGATCTAGGCACAGCAAATACCTTAATTTATACAAAAGATATCGGAATAGTTCTCAATGAACCTTCGGTTGTTGCTATTCGAGAAAGTCGGGGTCAAAAAACAGTTGTAGCGGTAGGGCATGAAGCCAAAAAAATGCTCGGAAGAACCCCTGGTAATATCAAAGCTATTAGACCCTTGTCGGAAGGTGTTATTGCTGACTTTCAAGTGACAGAAAAAATGCTTCAGCACTTTATAGCAAAGGTCCATGAGCAAAGATTTATAAAACCTAGTCCAAGAGTTCTAGTTTGTGTGCCTTGCAGATCAACACAGGTTGAAAGAAGAGCTATTAGAGAGTCTGTTTTAGGCGCTGGAGCCAGAGATGTAAAATTGATCGAAGAGCCAATGGCTGCCGCTATTGGGGCAGGTCTTCCAGTTGAAGAGGCTAACGGGAATATGGTTGTGGATATAGGAGGGGGCACTTCAGAAATTGCAATTCTTTCATTGAATGGTGTTGTTTACGCTGAGTCAGTAAAAATTGGTGGTGATCTAATGGATACTTCAATTACTTCTTGGGTTAGAAGGAACTATGGTTGCGTTATTGGAGATTCTACAGCTGAAAAAATTAAATATACTATTGGATGTGCATCTCCTGACTCTGAGGATCTTGAAATGAATGTAACTGGACGGAATTTAGCCGAGGGAATTCCAGAAACCTTCACATTAAAAAGCTCTCAAATATATGAGGCCATGAGGGACCCCTTGTCTGGGATGGTCCGTGCTATCAGAAATGCTCTAGAGCTTTCTCCCCCTGAGCTAGCCGCAGATATTGCTGAAAGAGGTATTGTTCTTACTGGGGGAGGAGCTTTAATGAGGGACTTGGATGTATTAATTTCCTCTTCTACTGGTATTCCAGTAATCGTCGCTGAAGACCCTTTAACTTGTGTTGCAAGAGGTGGAGGTAAAGCTCTTGAAATTATTGACAAGTATAATATTGACCTGCTCTCAACAGAATAATTAACTAAATATGGCGAGATCTACGCCTACATATACTCCAGTGAGAAATTATGCTCTAGGTTTTATCCTGTCAGCATTTTTATTATTCAGCGATATTAGCTATGGAACTTTTGCACAATTGAGAGGTTTTGTTCAGGCTTCTAATCTCTATATTCAGATGATTTCAGGCAGTATTTTTGAGAAATTTGATAATTCATTGTCTATCTTTCAAGAAAGCAAAAACCTTGCTCAAGAAAATAAATTGCTAAGAGAGCAAATCCAAAAGACAAGAACTGAGGAATTCATTAAAAGAAAGGATTTAGAAGAGTCACTCCAGATTATTGATCTTCAGAAGACATTAGTTAGCTCGCTCAAAAGTACCGATATTAATATATTCAAGATAGATTCAATAGATTTAAGAAATTATCTCTGTTGTTCAACACACAGAATCTTCTTAAGGAATTCAAACCGTGTTCAGGTAGCAGAAAATACCCCAGTTTTTGCAAAGAGTTCATTTGTTGGTCAAACAAAAAATAGTTATTTGAACTTTATTGAAGTCATACTTTTTTCAGATACTAATCACGTACTTCCAATTAAATCAAAGTTTTTTTTCTGTGATGCTAGGGGTATGGGAAAGCCATTGTTAATTTCCTGTAAAATCAATAAAAGTATTGCTAATTTTCAAAATAAGATTGGCGATACCATCCTTACATCTGGTCTAGGAGGCATCTTTTTAAAAAATATCGAAATTGGAATTATTTCAGCCATCAATCCAATTGCAATAAATGAAATTGAAGTTGTAATAACCTTAAAAACTAATCCATTGGAAGAAAACTTCTATGGGATGATAGGCATAAAAAGCGATGAAATTTAGTAATCATCTAATTATTTTATTAACAATTGTGGGAGGTTTTTGGCTTGATGAATTTTTAAACCCTGCAACTATTAATTTCTTTCTGGAGTTAAATTTTGGCTTTTTAATTTTCGCTTATTGGGTTTTTGCATTACCTGAGAGAATTCAAAGCTCTGTTGCATTGATATATGGATTAGTGATTGATTTATTATTTTCAAACGTGATTGGTTTAAATATGTTGTTCTTTATTACAACTTCTTACATCATTCACCTATATGTTTTTCGATTTAGAATTTTCTCTTATTTCCAATTATCTGTATTTTTTTCAGGATCATCCACCTTCTATACAGCATGTAAATACCTATTACTATCTCCTAATAATTACTCTTATGTTGTTTTGCTGATCAGTTTTTTAATAACTTTAGTTTTATGGATTGGAATTTATTTTACTATGCGAGCTTTTAGAAGAAGTTTTTTAAACTTGTAGGGCATGAAGAGATTATTTTTTCTTTCCGTTGTTAGCGTAAGCATTTTAAGCTGGATATTTTTTTTATTTCTAACTATTTTTACTCTTTCGCCATCGGGTTTAATTAAAGCCATAGATCAATTTTTTATACCCTCTGTCTCAATAGAGTTTTCAGAACTTCAAAGCACTGGAAATGCCTTAAACAAAAATTTAAAGTTTTTTAATTTAAATATTATTCATAATGAAAACTCGATCATTCAAGTTAAAGAATTAGAGTTAGGTTTATCTATTCAGCCTCAGGATATTTTTGGCATATTGAATATTAATAGTATTGCTCTAAAAGGTGGGCACCTTAATCATCCAAATGTAAATAATACAAATTCATTCTCAAGATTTCTTCTGAATTTTAATGAAGAAATTTCTCTTTCATTTAACAATTTTGAATATCGGAACAATGAATCAACGCTTGAGATAAATGGAAGTATATTTGGGAAATTGTCAGGATCATTCTCTGGGCAGCTTAATTTCTTTGATGGCAGCCAATTAAGTACTATCGCCTTGGGTCTTGTTGAAGAATCTTATCTTCTCTCAATCAACCTTCATTCTTTTAAGTGGTTTAGCTTAATACCAGCTTTAAGCAATTCTCCCCTAGCAGATTTAACATTTCAAATGAATGCGTTAGGAGAGCTGAAAAATGATCAGTCAATCATCAGCGGCTCTTTTAATTCCAATGACTTATTTTCTAACTCGTTATCAATTAAATCCAATAAAGGATCTTTTCAATTTCAGTCAGTAGATGATATTGGTATATTGCATCTAACTGAATTTTTGCATCCATTTATAGATGAGCAGCGCCCAATTCAAGTTAATTTCCAAGAAAAATCTCTAAAAGTTCCAAGTTTATATCTCACTCCTGAGATTTTTGAAAGTGATGTATTAAAAGTAAAAAATTTAATTATTGAAAAATTTTTTATCTCATTTGATAGCATTTTGCCCAAATTTTCTGGAATTATTGAAGACTTGGATCTAAGCGATCTATATTTCGATGAAATCAATAACCTGAGTGGTGATTTTTCAGGCTACGGACGTAATATTAAATTCATAATTAATTCAAATGCTTCGATGCTCAAAAATCATAAGAAAGATTTTATTCCAGTATCAATTTCGGGTGCAGGAAATTTTTTTAATTCAACCTTGGACCTCAAGGCCATTATTTTAAATAAATTAGGTCAAATCGATTTAGCTCTTCAGGTTGATGCAAACTCAGAGAACTCATTATCAATAGAACTTAAAGGGTATGATATTTCTAAAGATTTAATTACATTCTCTCTTCAAAAATCATTGAACAACATTAGCTCTTATATTGATAGGAGCATAGAGCTTTTAGGGAAAAATTCTGTATATTTTAATTTTTCAAAGAATAGTTCAAGTCTAAATTCTAATTTCAAATTTAAAGTTTTAAGCAATAAATCAAAGCTATCTATTAACAAAGATTTAATATTCGATTTCTCTAGACCAATTATTGAGGCTGATGATAAAAATTTATATTTATTTTCATCATCTGGTAAAGCTGCCAATTTTTTATTCGAACCAGCTTATGGTTTATTAAATTATGAAACAGAAAAGATTGATTTTTATTCTCTTCACGACATAGCACCCATAGATTTACGTACAGCTCTGAATTTAATGGAAGATAGCATTGACTTACCTTATATCCAGGCAGAGCAAAAAGGCCGGTTTCAACTCTCAGATTTTAGTCTCAACAATGCTATATCTGTAAAAGTAAAAAAATTTTCTATACCAATATCAAAGTCTTACAAGGTCAATTTTGATGAAGCGAAAATTTATGTAGTTGATTTAGATCAAGCCTATGGATTGTTGTCCTCATCTTTTATGCAAGAGGAGCTTGCCATTCTTCTTACAGGCAAGGATATAACCTCATCATATGATTTAACATTTACGACAAATATTAACCTAGATATTGAGAAGTTTTTCAAAGATTTAACTTATTTACAGATTTCCGGAAATGACCTTTTCCTCATAGATTTTAATATCAAAAAAAACTCTCCGTCTATATTAAAGGTAAATTCTGATTTGAAAGATATTGAAATTATTTCGTCAATAAATTCACTTTCAAAAAATAAGTTTTCTTCTTTGCCTACAGAAATTTTGATCACAAATTTTTTAAATCCATCGGTTAAACTCAGCAATCAAAAAATTGATATGCATTTTAGAGATATCAGTAATTACGATGGCTATATTGCAATAGGCAAAAAACTTCCTGATGAGTTTCAAAGTTTTGCTTATGAGCCTGGATTGAATTTGTATATTTATTCAGATGGTTTTAATGAGAAATTATTAAGCTCTATATTTTTAAGAAATTCAGGATCAACATCCATCCAACCAAACAAACTAGCCTTTGATATTAAAAATTTCGAGTTCTTTAATAATAATTTTTCTAATATTTCGGGTTTAATTGAACTTTCTGGTTCAGAAATTAGAGGTGATATCACTGGAGATGAGCTGAATTTAAATTTCAAGATGGACCAGACTGGCTTTTTGAAAGCAGAAATTAAGGATTCAACCATTCCAAGTTTTGAATTTCTTAACTCTAGTCAACCAACTTTAGATATACCTTTAAATTCTCGCTTAATCGTTAGCAACTCTTCTTTTGAGAAATTAAAAATTAAGAAGTTGGATGTGTATCTTTTAAACAATAAAAAGAATTTTACAGCTAATAATATTCAATTAAGTTCAAATTTAATGTCGATTAAACCATCCGAGACATCTTCAGCTGCATATTTTTCAATTGATAAAATTAAATCTCTGTATAAATTAAGAGGGGATTATCTGATTAAAGATTCAAAAAAAATTCCATATCTTCAAGACCTTATAGACTTTTCTTACTTTAATGGATCTATAAATTTACAATGGAAAAAGCTTTCTGAATTAAGCTATATAGAAGGTGAGAGTAACTTTTTGATGAAGGATTTGGTATTACCTAATTCTTTCTCTAATTCACTCGCCTTTAACTTACTTGGTGTCTTAAATTTAAAAAATATCCTTAGTAAAATTGCAAACATTGACTTGTCTATTGAAGAATTTACTTCTACTCAGTTAAATAGGGTAGAGGGGGATTTAATATTTAGTAAATCAAAATTGCGTCTAGCATCCCCACTAATCATAGATACAAATGCTGCAAAGATGAGATGGGTTGGTCAGATTAATAAAAATTCAAAAAATAGCCTGGAAAACTTAGACCTTAATTTAGATCTTAGGGTTAGATTTGGGGAGAATCTTCCATGGTATGCAGCCATTCTTGGGGGGCTTCCTGCAGTTGCTGGTTCAGCAGTTTTAAATGAAATCTTTGAAGCCGATATTAATGACCTTACCAACTATCAATATGAAATTCTGGGAACTATTTCAGATCCTGAATTACTAAGAATTAAATAAGAAATAAAGTTGCAAGACCTAGAAACGATAGGAAACCTATAACATCTGTAACGGTTGTTACAACAACGCTGCCAGCAATTGCTGGATCTTGATTCAATTTTTGAAGAATTATAGGGATAAAAATACCAGCGACTGCTGAACACATTAAATTGACTACCATGGCAACACATATGAGTATGGCAATGATTGCATCACTAAACCATAAATATGTTATCCCTCCAACAAGGATAGATAACATGATTCCATTTACAATTGATACAGCTAATTCTCTTTTATAAAGCCATCTTAGGTTAGATCTATTTATTTGCTGAAGAGTCAGAGCTCGTATCATAATTGTTATAGTCTGGGTTCCGGCAACCCCACCCATGCTTGCAACAATGGGCATCAGAATAGCAAGATATACTATTTGATCAATTGTGGCTTGAAAAAGGCTAATTGTCATAGATGCTATAAATGCAGTCATTAAATTGATTGATAGCCATAAAAATCTACTTCTTGCTGCTCTTGCAGGAGCTGCAAAGGTATCTTCAGCCACTCCAGCCATACCAAGCAAATTCTGATCAGCGTCCTCCATAATGACATCAACAACATCATCAATTGTGATCCTTCCAATTAATTTAAACTCATCATCTACAACTGGTGCTGATACCCAATCATTTTGTTCGAATAGTCTTGATACATCCTTATCATTTAGATGAGCTTCTAATGGTTGAATTTCACTTTCCATTAGTTCTCTAACATTTAAACTTGGGTCTGAGACAACAATTGAAGAAATGGGTAGGGATCCTAAGTATTTATTTTCCCTTGAAACAACAAATATTTGATCAGTATTTTTTGGCAATTCTCGCTGGGCTCTAAGATACCTCATCACCACCTCAAGATTATGTTTTGGTCTTACGCTTATAATATCGGTATTCATTAATCCACCAGCAGAATCTTCAGGATATTCAAGGACTTCTTGAATTCTTTGCCTGTCTCTTTGAGACATCGCCGATAAAATATTTTCTGTTTTTTGTTCTGGAAGAACTTGCAGAATATCAACAACTTCATCAAGCTCTAAGTCCCCAATAATAGCAACAAGCTCTTCAGGAGAGATTTCTGATATAAGTTCTTGCTGGATTTCATCATTCAATTCTGCAATGATTTCACCTTCATTCTGACTTTCAATAAGTGACCATAGAAATTTTCTCTCCTTTGGCGGCAGAGACTCTAAACTATGCGCAACCTCAGATGGGTGCATGCCAGATAAAATTCTTTTAATTTGATTGATAGAGGGATCTAGTTTTTGACCCTGAATTTTTTCTAGTAGGTCTTCAGATGAGAAGTGATGAGGTGTTATGTCATTCATAACCTCAATTCTAACTCACTAAATTGAGAATTATCTATCTCTGGAATTAGGCAGATTTATTTTTTTTCGGTATTTTGAGATTGTTCGTCTTGCCAAGTTGAAACCTCTTTGATTAAGCATATCTGAAATTTTTTGGTCGCTTAATTTTTTTTTCTCACCTTCAACTATATTTTGAATCTCTTCCATTAATTGCATTGGTGTAACTTTTCTAGTTTTTGAAACTGAGCTAGCTAAGAGTGATTTCATAGAAACAGCTCCTTTGGGAGTTTGGATATACTTGGAACGTAAAATTCTTGAAACTGTTGAGGGGCTTATCTTTAACTCTTTTGCAAGCTCCACATTAGTTAGTGGCTTTAATTCTGCAGATTTATCAGATAGAAAGTCAGACTGCATTCTGCAAATTAAAGTGCCAACATTTTGCACTGTCTCATTTCTTTTATTAATTGCTCTTATCAACCATTTTGCTTCACCAATTTTTTCTTTTAATTTTTTGTTTGATTTATTTGCCTTATTTTTTACTTGCTTTTCTAAATCTTCATCAAGGCTAATTAGCGGAAAGTCTTCTTTTTTAAAACGCACATTAAAATTCTGATTACTATCTGGAATAACCTCAAGGTCTGGTCGAATTAAATCGGTAGATTTAAACTCTAATCCAGGGGAAAGATCACATTTCTTTATTTTTTTCAGCACAGATTCAATAGAGTTTTTATCATAATCTTTTGATAATTGGTTCTCTGCCTCCTCAAATGAAGAAAATCTTGGATTAAATAAAATGTTATTTGCTAATTCTAATTCCTGATTTGTGATATTTTGTTTTTTTAACTGTAGATAAATTGTCTCCTTGAAATTTCTTGCCCCAACTCCGGCAGGTTCCATGTCTTGAATTATATTAACTAAGACATTTTCAATTTCTTGAGTTGAATAGATATAATCCATCATTACTTCTAGCTCATCTAAGTCTATTTGGAGCAAGCCATTTTCTTCAAGAGATTGAATAATGACCAAAGCAATTTGTTTCTCCCTAAGATTTAGTCTGATGTCATTCAATTGATTTTCAAGATGATTTTGTAAGCTCTCTTCATCAGCCAGATTTTCAAGAAAATCTGCATTATCGAAGCTAGAAGCAAAATCATTCTCATAATCTTTTTTTAAGAATGGGTTTTGGTCTATCTCATTATTAATTTTATTAATAATTTCTAGTCGTGATAGTTGAAGAAGATCTATCGATTTCTTCAATTGCGGAGTAATTGTTAGCTGCTGGTTTTGTCTGAATTCTCTTACAAGCTTTATTGCCATTTTTTAGGAGAACATTTTTCCAAAATATTTTTGTTGAACATGAGCATTTCCTTTTAAGCTCTTTTCATTGCCTTGGGCAATGATGCATCCCTCATTAAGGATAATTGCTCGGTTACATAAACTTAAGGTTTCTCTAACATTATGATCAGTGATCAAAATCGAAATATTTTTTTTAGAAATCTCTCTAAGTAGCTCTTTAATTTCCTCAACAGCAATTGGATCAATCCCTGCGAAAGGTTCATCTAAAAGCATAATGGTTGGTTTACAAATTAATATTCTAGCTATCTCAACTTTTCTTCTTTGCCCACCTGACAACATTCTACCCTTTAATTGAAGAATTGATTTTAAATCAAATTCCTCCACAACCTTTTCTACCTCACTAAATTGCTGCTCTGATGTTCCTCCAATCAATTCCGCAATTCCTAAAAGATTCTTTTCCACACTTAGATCTGAAAATATTGATGCCTCTTGAGGTAAATAGGCTAATCCTAACTTTGCACGAGCATGCATGGGGTAATTGGTTACTTCTTGATTGTTGATAAATACTTTTCCATCACTTGGAAAAATTAAACCAGCAGCTATGTAAAAAGCTGTAGTTTTGCCTGCTCCATTTGGACCAAGTAACCCGACTATTTCCCCTGATTCAATAGAAAAGCTTACATCGGACAGAATTTTTCTTGAACTAAAAGCTTTTTCAATATTTGTTAAGGTAAGTCGATCTTTATTCATTTGAACTTATTTGATAAGTAATAAAATCAGATGTTATTGAATTTCCTTCATTCAGAAGCCTTGCATTTCCAACTAAATTCATAGATTTATTAGGATATATCACCAATGCTTCAGCTACTCCATCTATCGTCTCGGATTTAATTGATGCTGGAGAGCCAAAAATCTCTAACTTTTTATCTTTGCTATTCAAGATCGCATTGGAGCCTCTTAATGTATAGCTATCAATTTTAATCTCAATATTATTTTTGAACACTAATTGCCTTAGATCTTGATTAAAAGTTACTTGGTCTGAGTGAATTGATATATTTTGAAAGCTTTTGCTTTCCTCTGAAGCAAAGATAGGAAAATACATATATGCAAATATAAATAGTACTATTTTATATTTTTTAGACATTTCTTTGATTTAGATGATGCCAGCTTCAAGAAGGTGATGCATAGTTATAATTCCAGTAGCATTACCATTGTTTGTCGAGGAACTTACGACCAGGCTAAAAATTTTATTTTTTTCCATGATTTCAGCAGCATCGATGGCGAGAGCATCGCTTTGAATACTTTTAAATTTAATAGTCATGACATCTTTTATGGGAGTTTGGTTTAAATCTATATCATTATTTAAACATCTTCTCAAATCGCCATCTGTAAAAATTCCTACTACTTTTTGATCATTTAAGATTAATGCTACCCCAAGTTTCTTTTCAGTTACTTCCATCAATGCATTTTTTAGCGATGATTCCTGATCAACCATGGGTGCTTTTTCATTCATGACCGCCAAATCTTGCACAAGTGTTGTAAGTTTCTTTCCAAGTTGCCCAGCTGGATGAGATTTTGCAAAATCATCTTTACTAAATCCTCTCGCTTCCAATAATGCAATCGCCAATGCGTCTCCGAATACTAGGGCCATTGTTGTTGAGGAGGTAGGGGCTAGGTCTAGTGGACAAGCCTCCTCAGAGGCATTTATTACTACATTTATTTTTCCAGCTTTTGCAATTGTTGATTTCCTGTTGTTTGTAAGGGTAAAAATATTAGAACTAGAGCGCTTTAATGCAGCTAATATATCAATTATTTCTTTCGTTTCCCCTGAGTTTGACAAAATCAAGATTGAATCTTCCTTGCTAATCATTCCCAAATCACCGTGCGCAGCTTCGGTTGGATGAATAAAAAATGATGAGGTTCCAGTGCTAGATAATGTTGCAGAAATTTTTTGAGCTATATGACCAGATTTACCTATGCCCATCAAAATTAATTTTCCCTTGGTATCAAGAATACTGAAGCATAGATCTTCAAAATCAGGCTGTATTTGATTGGCTAAACTTTGCACAGCTTTTGATTCAATTTCAATAACTTTTAAAGCTGAGCTAGTGAAGTTCTTATCTTTCATTTTTTATTCATAGTTTTTTACTGATGTTATAATACCTTTATGAATCCTACATTAAAATCTCTTGCTTTTGTTCTTGCAATATTATGCTTTCAAAATATTGCAATTGCTGAGCCTAACCCTCATCAATTTATTGATTCTCAAGCTCAGATGATGGTTTCCATCATCAAAAACAATCAAGAGCTTTATGATAAAGATCCTGAGATGTTTAAGAGCAAGATTAATGCTGTTTTTGAGCCAATGGTAGATTTTAGAAGGGTGGGAGCAAGCGTGATGGGCAAAAAATATTACCTTGCTGCATCTGCATCCCAAAGACTTCAATTTATTCAAGCTTTTAAATCCTCATTGCTAGATACTTATTCCTCAACTTTGGCGCAATGGGGGGATCAAGAAATCACTACTATTTTTCCAGAAGTATCTGAATCTAAACCTACAGAAGATGTGCAGCAAAATTTAATTACTTCGAATAATATTTATCCAATTACCTACAAAGTAAGAAAAGATAAAAATGGAAATTGGCTGATCATTAATATTATTGTTAATGGAGTAAACCTAGGTCTTACCTTTAGAAATCAATTTCAAGCTCTTGCTAAAGAGCATAATGAGAACATTGATGAGATAATCAAGCATTGGACATCTGATGCTAATCTTGATTAATTTCCTCCTAATAATTGCCAATGGATATAACACATTTTCTTAAATCCAAATTCCCTCATGCTGAAATCTCTTTTGAAGGGGAGGACTGCAACTCAAAAGTTTTGATTGTTAGTAAAGAATTTGAGGGCCTCAACTCTCTACAAAGACATAAGTTGGTTTTGGGAGTATTAAAAGAGCATTTTAAATCAGGTGAATTACATGCTTTAAGTCTAATTACAAAATCTCCTTCAGAGACAGAGTAAGTATGGAAAAATTAAAGATTGTAGGTGGAAATAAACTCTCAGGATCTATTTCCTGTTCAGGTGCAAAAAATGCGGCCCTACCAATGCTAGCAGCGACAATACTTAGCGATCAGCCAATTACCTTTAAAAATTTACCCTACCTTCAAGACATTACGACTATGTTTGAAATTCTAGGCTCAATGGGTGCTGATATTACTCTCAATGAAAGCATGGATTTTAGAATTTCTACCTCTAAATTACATGACTTTGAGGCCAGATATGAGCTTGTTAAAACTATGCGTGCTTCAATTTTAGTTTTGGGTTCACTTGTTGCCCGTTATGGATTTGCAAGAATTGCGCTTCCTGGAGGCTGTGCGATTGGCACAAGACCAGTTGATTTTCATTTGGAGGCATTGCAACAGCTGGGGGCCAAGATTGAACTAAAAAATGGTTATATTGAAGCTAGTGCAAAAAAATTAACTGGATGTGAAATTAACTTTTCTGGCATCTCTGTTACTGGAACAGAGAATATCATGATGGCGGCTGTTCTTGCTGAAGGCCAGACTATTTTGAGAAATGTTGCAAAAGAGCCTGAGGTAGAAGATTTGGCAGATTTTTTAAATTCGATGGGAGCTAAGGTCACGGGGGCAGGGACAGATGAAATTATTATTGACGGTGTTAAGGAGCTTCATGGAACAGTATTTTCTATTCCTGCAGACAGAATAGAGGCTGGAACTTATTTAATTGCAGCTGCTGTAACTGGGGGCGATATATCAATCTCAAATGTTCAAGCGTCTCGCATGAACAATATCTTAGATAAACTTAAATTGAGTGGGTGTTTAATAAATATTGAGGAAAATGCTATTCAATTAACTATGGACCAAGACTGCATTTTGCCAGTCGATATTTCTACTGCTCCTTTTCCAGGATTTCCTACAGATATGCAAGCCCAATTTACTGTTCTAAATGCATTATCTAAAGGTTCATCAGTTGTTACAGAAAATGTGTTTGAAAATAGGTTTATGCATGTGCAAGAGCTTAATAGAATGGGTTGCGATATTACTGTTAAAGGAAGCAATGCATTTATTAAGGGAGTTGATTTCTTGAATGGAGCTCCAGTTATGGCAACCGATCTTAGGGCGTCTGCTAGTTTAATTTTAGCTGGGCTGTGCGCTAAAGGCGAAACTATCGTAGACCGTATTTATCATATTGATAGAGGATATGAAAGAATTGAAGAAAAGCTATCATATCTGGGTGCTGACATTACAAGACTTCCGAATTAGATTTAATGTAATCGCATAAATTTAAATAACATGACTTTTATCTATTCTTGATTGAATGGAAATCCTTCTGTCATAACTGTTAACTTCTGCACATTAGAATCTTGTAAAATTTGAAAACTAATTTCATCACCAGGAAAAGAATTATTTAAAGCATATGTTAAATTTTCCCATGAAGGTGGTTTGTCATTAACAGATAGAATAATTGCCCCCGGTTTAATTTTTCCTATATTAAAAAGAGGGCCATACTTTTTTAACTCTAAAATTTCTAGGCCAAAAGTTACTTTGTTATTTAGAAGAAATCTTTTAATTTTCACTCTAAAATCCCCAATCCATGATTTCTTTACAGCACCATATTGAATAATCTCTGAGGCAAGCTCTACCAATTTATTAGCTGGCAGCGCAAAACCAATCCCAGCATATGAGCCAGTTTGCGAAAAAATTTTTGTATTCATTCCAATAAGATTGCCTTTGTGATTAATTAAAGCTCCACCAGAATTTCCTGGATTGATTGCGGCATCTGTCTGAATAAGTTCAAGATATGGATTACCATAATCTCTTCCGGTAGCGCTGATAATGCCACTAGTAAAAGTTTTACCAAGTCCAAATGCATTTCCAATTGCAATCACTTGATCGCCTACTTGAACCGACGAGCTATTTGACACTTCAATGGGATTTAATACTGCATTTGCCGGATTAATTTTAATAACCGCAAGATCAGATCTTTGGTCAAAGCCAATTAATGAAGCAGGGAAAATTTGACCATCATCAAGTTCCACTTCAACGATTCTAGTGCCCTCAATTACATGAAGGTTGGTGATGATATATCCGTCACTGGAAATAATAATTCCTGAACCTATAACTTCACTTGCAGATCGATTGTTAAATAACTTGCCTTCATTATTTTTTTTGGAACTTATATTAACTACAGCGGGAGATGCCTTCAATATTGCTTCTCCATAGGGCTCCTCATTCGACATATTTGCAAAAAGATATGTCAGAATACCGATCAAGATTAAAAAATTTATTCTAGAAAGTTTATTATCAAAAAGTCTCATAGACTCATTAAATCAATTATATGAAGGATATAAAAGTCGTACTTGAAAACTTATCAACTCAAGGCATAGTTCCTGATGATGCACAAATCTCATTCTTGAAAGAGTTTATTGCTTTTGATTCAAGCCTAAAGCCAAAATCATTTTTTTCTAAAAAAAATTTAATTGACAATTTATATCTTTTTGGACCAGTTGGAAGAGGTAAAACATTACTGCTTCAAGCTATTAATGAATGTTATTTTTCACATTCTGGCAAATTTCATTTTGTTGAATTTATGCAGCTTATACATAATCAATTGTCTAATTTTTCTGGAAATAGGGATCCACTATTGATGGTTGTGAATAATTTAGCCAAAAATTATAAAATAATTTTTATAGATGAATTTCAGATTGAGGACATTGCCGATGCAATGATCATAGGCAATGTTATTGAATCATTATCAAACAAGGGAACCAGAATAATGATCTCGTCTAATTCTCATCCAAATGATCTTTATTTGAATGGCCTTCAAAGAGCAAAATTTTTAAAAACCATTGATTTTATAAATAATAATTTTTTTATCTATCATCTTTTAGGTACGGAGGATTATCGGCTGAGAGAAATTACCCATTTTGATAGCTCTCATAATGAAAGTAATAGCGATGAAAGTGTTAGGGCTTTTTTGCGAAGAACTTTTAGTTCAGAAATTAGCAATGCTAATGAATTTTATATCAACAAAAGAGCATTTAGTTGTCTGGGTTGCTCAGAAAAAATTCTATGGATTTCTTTTGATGATTTTTTTTCCTCTCCATGCGCAAGTAAAGATTTTTTTGAGATTGTAAAAAGATTTGAATGGGTTTTTGTTAACAATTTTCATATCTGCAACGACGATCATATTGATAAATTAAGAAGATTTATCAGTTTTATTGATATTGCTTATCAAGAGAAGCAAAAATTAAAATTTTTTTACGACCCAAATTTAATTAAACATCTATATTCTGGAGATCAGCTGCAACACTTGTGGGTGAGGACAGAGAGTAGATTGCATCAGATAACAACTAAAAAATATCTTCAAAATTTAGAGAAAAACTAAACTAAATGAATTAAAATATTGATTAAATAGCGCGTAAACATTAACATTCGCATCTAATTTTTTCTTTAAACATAAAAAGTAATGAAAACTCTTTCACTTAGAAAAGAAGACGCTCAACATGACTGGTATGTTGTTGACGCTTCTGATAAAACTCTCGGACGTTTAGCTACAAAAATTGCTGACCGCATCAGAGGCAAAGATAAGGCTACGTTCACGCCCCATACCGATGGTGGTGACTATGTTGTAGTTATTAATGCTGAAAAAATTAAGGTCACCGGAAAAAAGTTTGATGATAAAAAGTACTACACTCACTCTCTTTATCCTGGCGGTTTAAAGACTAAAATATTTAAAGATATTATTGAGGATAAGCCTGAATATATTATAGAACAGGCAGTCAAAGGCATGCTTCCAAAAAATAAACTTGGAAAGCAAATGTTCAAAAAACTTAAAGTATACAAGGGTGAAAATCATCCCCATGAATCACAAGAACCTCAAATCTGGGAACCAAAACTATGAGCGCAGCAATCCATTACGCAACTGGCAGAAGAAAAACTTCATCAGCTAGAGTTTATTTATCAAAAGGTAAAGGAAAGATATTGGTAAATGATAAAGAGTTATCTGATTATTTTGGGAGGCAGGTTGCACAAATGCTTGTCATGCAACCATTAAAACTCACTGAACTTGATGAACAGGTAGATATCAAAGCAATGGTTAAAGGTGGAGGAAGCTTTGGTCAAGCTGGAGCTATCAGGCATGGTATATCTAGAGCTTTGTTAGAATTTGATGAAGGATTAAGACCTCAATTAAAATCTGCTGGATTTCTCACCAGAGATGATAGAAAAGTAGAAAGAAAGAAACCAGGATTAAAGAAAGCCAGAAAAAGCTCTCAATTTTCCAAACGTTAATTTCTGCTCGTATGGAAGAAAAAATTACTACGAGAAGAAAAGTACTTATTGGTATGACTTCTGCAGTTGGTGCTGTAGGTGCATCTTTTGCTGTCGTTCCATTCGTTGCTTCTTGGAATCCTAGTGCAAAAGCAAAAGCTGTAGGTGGCCCTGTAAAAGTTGATGTTTCAAAAATGCAGGTGGGACAAAAAATCCAAGTCTCTTGGCGAAAACAGCCTGTTTTTGTTATTCGTCATAGCAAAGAAGCATTAGAGAGTCTTCCAGAAGTTGAATCTAAATTAGATGACCCCAGCTCTCTAAAGATTGATGAGCCATACAGAGATGTTCATCCAACAAGATCCTTATCTAATGAATATACAGTAATTGCCGGGGTATGCACTCATTTAGGTTGCGCTCCAAAATACTATCCTGAGATGGAGTCACAGCCTTGGGATGAATCTTGGGTCGGTGGATTTTTTTGCCCTTGTCATGGTTCAATGTTTGATATTGTGGGGCGGGTGTTCAAAGGAGTTCCAGCTCCAACAAATTTAAAAGTTCCGCCGCATTATTTTGATGGAAGTATATTAACAATTGGGGAAGAAAGAGGCACTGCATAATGACTCAGCAATCATCAGGATTTTTTAATTGGATAAACAGCCGTTTACCAATAGTTAATACATATGAACGCCACCTCTCAAAACATCCTGTTCCTAAGAAAGTAAACTTTTGGTACATGTTTGGTGCTTTGGCATCAGTGGTTTTAATTATCCAAATCGTTTCTGGCATATGGTTAATGTTTGGATATGAAAATACTGAAGAAGGCGCTTTTGCTTCCATTGAATATATCATGCGAGATATTGAATATGGTTGGGTTATTAGATACATGCACACAACGGGTGCTTCAATGTTTTTTGCTGTTGTATATTTGCATATGTTTAGAGGGCTTTTATATGGTTCCTATCACAAGCCTAGAGAGCTTGTCTGGGTTTTTGGTATGACTATATATTTGGTAATGATGGCAGAAGGTTTCTTGGGATATGTTTTGCCATATGGCCAAATGTCTTACTGGGGAGCGCAAGTTATTATCTCTCTTTTTGGCGCTATCCCATATATCGGTGAATCATTAGAGATCTGGGTTAGAGGGGATTATTATATTTCTGGTGCAACGATTTCACGATTCTTTGCATTGCATGTAGTAGCCTTACCCTTAATTTTAATCGCACTAGTATTCATGCATTTGGTTGCTTTGCATGAAGTGGGAGCAGGCAATCCCGAGGGTGTTGATATTGAAAAACATTTAGATGAGGATGGAGTGCCGCTAGACAGCGTTCCATTCTTCCCATATAAAGTCTTAAATGCATTGGTTGCTATTGGTATATTTGGTATTGTCTTCTCAATTATTATGTTCTTTTTTCCCGAAGGTGGCGGATATATGCTTGAATTGGCTAACTTCGAAGAAGCAAATCCATTAAGCACGCCTGAGCATATCGCTCCAGTTTGGTACTACTCTCCTTATTACGCCATGTTAAGAGCGGTACCTGATAAACTTGGCGGTCTTGTAGTTATGGGTGCAGCTATAGCCATCTTGTTTGTTGTCCCATGGCTTGACAGAAGCAAAGCGGCCTCAATTAGATACAAAGGCATACTAAGCAAGATTGCTATGACCATATTTATTATAAGTTGGCTCATGTTAGCTTGGTTAGGAACAGTTCCTGTTACAGCTTTAAGAACCACCCTTAGCATCATCGGAACCGTAATCTATTTTGCATTCTTCTTGCTAATGCCTATTTATACCTCTATTGAAAAAACGAAACCAGTGCCAGAACGGTTATGAAAAAGTTTTTACTGATTGCTTTCTTATTCATTGCTTCTCAAGAAGCTTTAGCAGCGGGTGGTGCTGCATGCGGTGACTATGGTGAATGTGATTCTTTTAGCCCTGAGCTTAATAATTTAGAATCGCTACAATTGGGTGCTCTCACTTTTATTAATCATTGCTATGGGTGTCACTCATTAAAATATTCTCGATGGGGAAGAGTTGCTCAAGACTTAGAAATTCCAGAAGGCATCTTCACTGATAATTTAGTCTTTGGTTCTAATGTTAAGCTTGGAGATAGAATGACCGGCTCCATGAATTCAGAAGTTTCTGAAGCTTGGTTTGGAATAGCTCCCCCAGATCTAACGCTTGTTACAAGATTGCATGGATCAGATTGGGTCTATACATACTTAAGAACTTTTTATGAAGATGCTTCAAAACCATATGGAGTCAACAATATGGTATACCCTGGTGCAGCTATGCCCAACGTTCTTGGTTTCATGCAAGGCAAACAAATTCTCTCATGCAAGGAAGTACCAATCATTGCTAGCAATGGTGGAGTTAGAAGAGATGAGATGGGTAATGACATTACGGAAGAAAAATGTGGTTATCTCAAAACTATTGAGGGATCAGGCTCTCTATCTGCTGATGAGTTCGATGAGGTTATTTTCAATCTTGTAAATTTTATGACATATGTCGGCGAGCCAAGCAGATCAGATCGAGAACGAATGGGTTGGTATGCAATACTATTCTTTATAGTATTTACAGCGCTTGCCTACCTTCTTTTTAGAGAATACCAAAAAGACTATCACTAGAATTTAACTTAAAACAAAAAGAGGAAGTATGATTTTATATTCTGACAAAGATGACCATTACAGCCACAGAGTAAGAATTGTTCTTGCCGAAAAAGATATCGCTTGCGAAATAAGAGAAACCTCTAACGAAGAAGCTCCAGAGGAAGTGCTTGCACTTAATCCATATCACAGCCTTCCTATTTTAGCTGATAGGGACCTTGGTTTATATGATGCAGGGGTAATGCTTGAGTATCTTGATGAACGGTTTCCTCATCCTCCTTTGCTTCCAGTATATCCAGTATCCAGAGCGAATAGCAGAACACTTATGCTAAGAATTGACAAAGAATGGTGTCCGTTGGTAGATACCTTGATTGCCAAAGAGCTAACTGAAAAAGAGCTTTTGATTGTTAGGGAAGAACTGCTAAATGAAATAAGTACAGTTGCACCTACTTTTAAAGAGTTTAATTATTTTATGAGTGAGGATTTTTCATTAATTGATTGCTATCTTGCTCCTATTTTATGGAGACTTCCTTCACTTGGTATCAATCTGCCCTTGAATAGACATTTAAAACCTCTATTAGATTACCAAACAAAAATATTTGCTCGGCCAAGCTTTCAAGACAGTTTATCTTTAATAGAAAGGGATCTTAGGAACTAAGATAAAAATAAATCTGTACTGATTTTTATTAGGGGCACTGCTCTTTTAGTACATACGTTAGATTTATAAATCACTGTGCCAGTGATGCTATTTATTTTGGCAGATCGAACGCCAGCTTGTCTGAAAATTTGCAATAACAACCATTCATTTAAAGCTCCCATTTCCAAGAATCCCTGAAGTGATGCTGATCGATCTTTGTTAATTCTTGATGACATGAAAAAAGATATAGGTGCCCATGAATCCTCGAAGTCTATTAACTCTGCAGCAGACTTGATCGCCTCTAATGAGGAGATAAAACTTATATATTGAAACCTATTTCCTCCATGGTACTTTAGAGCAGGTATCATGGATTTATATTCTTGAGGATTTAGAAGGATTAAGACTTGCTGAAAATCAGACCTAGGTCTTGGAGAAAAGTTTAGATTTTGATTTGGATTGAGGCTATCAATTTTTTTAAATCTTTTTTCGCTGAGCTTTACTCCCAAAACTTCAGCAGAAAACTCTTGAAAATTACTTGAATCATATTGAATTTTCATAAAGTTTTTATTAGCTGGTGCAAAATCTTCTATGTAAGATGAAAATTCTTTTGCATAAATTATTAGCAATGGAGCAGAGTTTTTACTTATTTCAGAATTGATTGATTTAATAGCATCTTCATAGAGACTTGAGCAGAAACCATTAATTTTTTGAGAGAGTAAATTTTCTGGTAGTGTAATTTGATCGGTTTCACTCCAAAGAATTTTTATAGGTAGATTGAGTTTGTATATCAGTTCTATCAATTTCTTGGAGTATTTATGGTCAGGCTGAAGAGCGAGAGAGTAACTTTTCTTAGAAAGAATCTTTTGGTAATTTTTTTTTAGTAATTTTGCTTCATTTTGTTGTTTTTGATCGAGCGTTTGGCTATCAATAACTTTTTGAATTTTTTCTAAGTCTTGAATAGAGAAACTTTGATAGCTATATAAATCTTCAAAATTTTTTGAATTATCCTCTGTTAGAAACCCTTTTGAATTTGCGTTGAAATTTTTAGATGTTGTTGAACAAGATGCTAGAATGAGTATCACTAGAAAATTCAACAAATATTTATTTTTTTTAAAAATCATCTAGCTATTTATGCTTTATTTAATTTGTACCCCGATTGGTAATTTAAATGATTTTTCCTTGAGGTCAATTAATACTTTAAAGGAAGTGAAGAATATTTTTGCTGAAGATACTAGAGTTGCCGCCAAACTACTTAAACATTTTGATATTCAAAAGAAAACCCAACCTTTTCATGAACATAATGAAAAAGAGGCATGCGAAGCAATTATTAAATTACTACATGAAGGCAGTTCTATTGCTATATTGTCTGATGCTGGGGCACCACTTATATCTGATCCAGGATATCCATTAATTCAAAAGTGTATTAAAGAGAATCTCTCTTTTACAGTACTGCCCGGGCCTTCTGCGGTAATAAATGCAGTAATTCTCTCAGGCTTACCTTCTAATAAATTTACTTTTAATGGCTTTTTACCTAAACAATATGAAGCAAAAAGACAAATCGCGGTGAAGTTAAAAAACTCAAATTTAACTAATATTTTTTTTGAATCCGCCAAAAGAATTGATAAAACTATTTCAATTTTTTTTGAGGTCCTTAATCCTAATACTCAGATTGCCATTTGCAGAGAGATGACCAAGGAATACGAATCAATCTATAGAGGAACCATACAAGAGATACAAGGCCTTTTAAACAGTAATGAGATTCCATTATTAGGAGAGTTTGTTGTTCTTGTTCACCCAGATTCAGCTGATGGTGAGTTATTTGATTTGGATGAAAGTTTTTGCCAGCATTTTCTTGAGTACTTGTCGCCAACAGAGGCTTCAAAACTTATAGCCAAAATTACTTCTTCATCAAAGCAAGAAGTTTATAAATTTCTACTAAGTATTTCTAAACATTAGTAAAAGAGATTAAAATAGATTTGAGTTGATCGGATGACTGCTAGCAATTTGCTAGAGGAAAGTCCGGACTTCATAGAGTAGAGTGCCAGGTAATTCCTGGGGGGCGTGAGCCCACGGCAAGTGCAACAGAAATTATACCGCCAAGAAATTGGTAAGGGTGAAATGGTGGGGTAAGAGCCTACCGCGTATTTGGTAACAAATATGGCAGTGTAAACCCCGCTTTGAAGCAAAACCAAATAGGAATCCGTTTAGGTTACTCGCTTAGGATTCGGGTAGGTTGCTTGAGCAGTATGGTGACATATTGCCTAGATAGATGGTCATCGAAAACAGAATCCGGCTTATAGATCAACTCATCTAATTTTTTTAAAAAAAAGTGTGTAAAAGTGTGTAAATTGTAGTATAAAGTGTGTAGATATTAATTTATTCAACACTTTATGTTTGGTTTTACAACAATTTCGATAGATGCAAAGGGAAGATTCGCTATCCCAGCAAAATATCGGGATCAACTTCTGTCACAAAACGAAGAAAGCATTGTTGTTACAAGAGATCCTCAATATCCATCATTAAAAATCTATCCAGGCTCAATCTGGAAAACTATATCTAACGAACTACAATCATTACAGGGTCTGGATCCTATTGTAAGAAACTTACAGTGGACGATTTTAGGTAATGCTAGCGTAAGCTCATTTGATCCTAAGGGCAGAATGTTAATTCTGCTTCCTTCAGAACTTCGTAACTATGCAGAAATTAAAACATTGGAAAAAGTATCTCTAATTGGAATGGGAAATAAATTTGAAGTTTGGAATGATAAAAACTGGGAAATGAGGCAAACAGGTGGCACTTTATCTGCTGAAATTTTGGAAGTGGTATTACCAGAAAGTTTAAAAACTATATCTTTTTAATAAGGGGTAAAAAATGAATTGGGAAATAATTGAAGAAAATGCTGGGCTAGCCAAGATCAAAGTTATTGGCGTGGGTGGTGCAGGTGGAAACGCAGTAATTCATATGATTAACCATGAAATTCAGGGAGCAGAATTTATTTGTGCAAATACTGACTCTCAGGCATTAGACCGGGCTAAGGGATCAACTATTCTAAAGCTTGGCGACAATGTTACCAGGGGTTTGGGAGCTGGCGCTGATCCTCAAGTAGGAAGAGCAGCGGCAGAAAGAGATAGAGCTGCAATTGAGGAGTTATTAGCTGGTGCCGATATGATATTCATCACTGCGGGAATGGGAGGAGGAACTGGAACAGGAGCTGCTCCAGTAATTGCTGAAATTGCCAAGGAGCTTGGAGCATTAACAGTTGCAGTCGTAACAAAACCATTTAATTTCGAAGGGCATAAAAGGAAAGCTGCAGCTGAGCAAGGCATCGCAGAACTTGTTGAGGAAGTTGATAGTCTAATCACCATACCTAATCAAAAATTGATGGATATTTTAGGCAGAAAAACATCTATGGAAGAAGCATTTGCCAAAGCGGATGATATTTTAAAAGGCGCTGTTCAGGGTATTTCAGATATCATCATGAAGCCAGGATATATAAACGTTGACTTTGCTGATGTAAAAACAGTTATGTCAGAAAAGGGAATTGCCATGATGGGTACAGGCCAATCAAGTGCCGATGAGAGAGGTATCGATGCAGCGAGTCAAGCTGTAAGCTCAGAGCTTCTTGAAGATATAGAATTAAAGGATGCTAGAGGTATTTTAGTAAATATCACCGCAAAATCACCAACAATGGCAGATTTTGATGAGGTTGATTCAGTAATTAGAGACTTCACAGCCGATGATGCAACGATTATTTATGGAACTGTAATGGAAGACTCAATGGATGAAGAAGAATTACTTGTTACCGTTGTAGCAACAGGAGTTAATCAAAAAACGGCAACTTTAGCAGTTGATAACTCAAGAAAAGCTACAGTTCAACTTAATCCAGTTGGATTAGATACGCCCAAAATAAACCAAACGGTTCAGTCAGGTGGCACATCGTCTGCAGAGGATATAGATTTCCTTGATGTGCCAACCTTCATGAGAAAGCAAGTAGACTAAATTTATGCTGCATGTTCCAGTTCTGCTGGAAGAATCCTTAGATTTCTTGTTACATGATTTGTCAGGAACATATTTAGACCTTACCTTTGGAAGGGGTAGTCACTCACAAGAAATTCTTAAGAGATTAATTCCCGAAGGAAGTCTTCATGCTGTTGATAGAGATCCTGAAGCAGTTTTATTTGGAAAAGAAAATATAAATGATCCTCGTTTTAGCATATATCATTCAAACTATTCTGAAATTGATTCATTGTTTTCTGAATTTCAATTTGAAGGAATTTTATTAGACCTTGGAACCTGCTCAACACATTTAGATAACCCTAACAGAGGCTTTAGTTTTCAAAGTAATGGCCCATTAGATATGCGAATGGATGTCTCAACTGGTTTTAGTGCCGCTGATTGGTTAAACAGTGCGCCTGAAAGTGAGATCAGTGATGTTTTATACCAATATGGTGATGAGAAAGCATCCAGAAAAATTGCTAATGCAATAGTGAAGTTTCGGACCAAGAAACCTTTAAAAACAACATTTGAGCTTACTACAGTGATTGAAACCGTTCTTAAGAGAACTGGTAAAATACATCCAGCCACCAAGTCATTTCAAGCAATAAGAATTCACGTCAATCAGGAGCTTCATCATTTAAGGGTAGTTCTTTCAAAACTTCATAGTGTTTTGAGGGTAGGAGGTATTGTTGTCGTTATTTCATTTCATTCGTTAGAAGACAGAATTGTAAAAAATTTCTTTAAACCTGAAGTTGATAGATTGCCTAAAGATATCCCTATAAATACTTCAGTAACAGAGAAATATAAGTGCATAGGAAAGAAAATTAAACCATCTGTTCATGAAATCAAAAACAATCCTCGCTCAAGAAGCGCAGTAATGAGGGTGTTCTCTAAGTTATGAAAAAGGATATTTTCACTTATATTTTATTTTTAAATATTTGCATACTAATCAGTATATGTTTTGAGATTATCAAAATTAGATGGGAATTTACTCAGGAGTATGAAAATCATGCTTATCTTAAGGTTGCAAATAACAAATTAGCTGAAATAAATTTTCATTTAAAAACCGAATACTATCACCTTAGTTCTCCTGCTAAGGTTGAGCGTCATGCAAAAGAAATTTTACAGATGGTAGAGATCACTGAAGTCACAAACATAAACTATGAAAAGTAACTTTGGTTATAGCTGGCGAGCATATCTTATATATATTTTTTTAGCTTTAAGCGCCGCTATCATAGTTTTTAGAATGGTTAGCCTTCAATATATTGAAGGGGACTTCTTAAAATCTAGGGGTGAGAGCATGCTGGAGACTTCCAGGGTAATACCTTCTATTCGTGGAAGTATATTTGATAGAAATAATTTCCCACTTGCAGTCTCAATTAATCAATATGATTTATATGCGCTAAGGAAATTTTCAAAGGAAGATTTCAATAAGTTGAAAGATATCTTAGTTTTAAAAAAAGATTTTTCTACAATTAAAAACCTTAATAAAAAAACTTTAATTTTCTCTGATTTAAATTTTTCCCAATATGAGAAAATTAATAGCTTAAAACTCTCCGGTGTTGAGATTGAATCATTTCAGAGGCGATATTATCCATTAGGTGAACAAATATCGACCTTGATTGGGTTTGCTGGAAAAGACGGTTTTGGGCTAGAGGGATTAGAAAATATTCTAGACTCTGAGTTATCCGGAGTCCCTGGACAAGAAATAATTTTTAGAAATGCCAGCAAAAGACCACAAGTAATCCAAGAAGTAATTCAAGGCGTTGATAAAAAATTAACTATTGATAGCAGAATTCAATTTTATGCTTATAAACATCTTTCAAGTTTTGTTAAAGCAAATAATGCAAAGGGTGGAAGCGCCATAGTTTTAGATAATATTTCTGGAGAAATTCTCGCCATAGCAAGCTACCCATCTTATAACCCTAATAACACTCAAAGACTTATTCAGAGAAATAGAGCTCTTGTTGATGCATTTGAGCCAGGCTCAATCATCAAGCCATTGGCTGTGGCAAAAGGTATTGATATGGGGATATTTTCTATTAATGACGTTATTGATACCAGCCCAGGATTTATAAACTTAAGCGGCACCAAGGTGTCAGATCCAAAAAATTATAACATGCTCACAGTAGGTGAAATTATAGCAAAATCAAGTCAGGTTGGCGCTTCTAAGCTAGCTTTACAAGTTGGAATAGATGGATTAATTGCAGGTTATAAAGGGTTTGGTCTTTCAAAACCACCAAATATATTTTTTCCTGGAGTTGCTTATGGAGTGATTAATTCTAGAAATAATATCTCTGATCATGAAATCGCAAGTATAGGCTTTGGTTACAGCATGACCGCATCTTCCTTACAATTAGCTCAAGCATATTCAGTTTTTGCCAATAAAGGTTATCTAAAAGATTTTAAAATTTTTCAAGATGATGCTGAGGTATTTAAGCAGCGAGTAATAGGAGAAGATGCCGCCAATGATTTATTAGAGTCCTTAAAATTAGTTGTATCAGATGGGACAGGAGGTTTGGCAAAATTATCAAACTATGAAGTTGCAGGAAAAACTGGCACATCACATAAAGCAAGTTCCAAAGGGGGATATGATCAAAGCAAATACATTGCATCCTTTGCAGGAATAGCGCCATTAAAATCTAAAAGACTTACAATTTTTGTAACAATAGATGAGCCTGGATTAAATAATTATTCTGGTGGTAGCTTGGCTGCACCATTATTTGCGGCTATCTCTAAAGATGTCTTAAATTATTTAAATGAATAAATTATCGCTTATCAAACCCTTTATCAAAACAGATGTATTCGACCAGTGTACTATTACGTCAATCACAGATGATTCAAGAGATGTTCAAATAAATTCTTTGTTTGTGGCCAGACAAGGTGCAGGAATGCATGGAAAAGAGTTTGTAAAAGATGCTGTAAAAAAAGGGGCATCTTGTGTCATTAGCGATCAAATTATTCATCATGAAATAGATGTACCCATTTACTACATTGATGAATTAGATGACCTGATCACGAAAATCTTATTTAGTTTTTACAATCTATCTGAGAGTGATTTTATCTTTTTTGGAGTGACTGGTACCAATGGCAAAACCACAACAGCATTTATGGCACATAACATTTTGAGGGAACTACAAAGACCCTCAGTCTATGTGGGTACTTTAGGGGCAATTTTGAATGATGATCTAGTGGAAACCAAGGGAAATACCACTCCAGGAATATTCGAATTATTTAAAATTTTGAAAGATTGCAAATTTCAACAAAAAACATATGTTTTTCTTGAGATCTCTTCACATGCATTAACTCAAAAAAGATTAAGTAATTTAGTATTTTCACAGACTTTGCTACTAAATATTCAGTCTGATCACCTTGATTATCATAAAACAGAAACAAATTACATTAATGCGAAACTATCTATCACCGATCTAAATAATAAAAATCCTACAATAATTTTAATAGATCAAATGCAAGATACACTCCCGAGTTTGTCAGATGATCAAAAAAAACAGCTTTCTAAATCAAGGCTTTTAAGTGCTGCAAATCCTTCTGCTGCATTTAAGTATTTCATTGAATATAACCCCGAAGGACATTCAAAGATTAGTTTAAATTTTCCAAATTTTAGTTTCGAGATAAGCGTTTTATTATTTCTTAAATTTAACATTGAAAATTATATATCTGCCATTGCATTGATTTCTGAGCATGTTTCACCAAATGATCTAAAAAAAACTAGCAAAAAAGCAATAAAACTTCCCAAGGGAAGAGGTGAAATATTAAGCTTAAAACAAGGAAAGGTGCTAATAGACTTCGCTCATGATCCACAATCCATGAAAAATATTTTATTTGAATTAAATAATTATTATGTTGAGATAATTTTAGTTTTTGGATGTGGTGGAGATAGAGATAAATCTAAGAGACCAAAGATGATGCAGGTGGCTCAAAACTTCTCTAATAAAGTTTTTTTTACATCAGATAACAATCGTTATGAATCCTTCCCCTCAATTGTTTCAGACGCGATGAATGGAAACAACCACATGGATACAGAAATTATAGAGGATAGACAGGAAGCTATAGCTGCAGCACTTCGATGCTTAACTAAGGAAAATATATTGGTAATATTAGGCAAAGGTCATGAGACATTTATAGATATACTGGGAAGCAAAGTTCCATTCAATGATAGAGATTGTGTTTTAAAAATATTAGGTAATGAAATTAATTAAAAATACAAAAGATCTTTTAACATCTTTGAACATTGATGCTGAGTCAGATTTACCAATTAAAAATTTTCAGATTGACTCTAGAAAAGTTACAAAAAATTCAGTTTTTTTTGGATTAACTGGATCTAATGAAAATGGCAGTGTTTATGCTGAAGCGGCGATAAAGAAAGGGGCATCTCTTGCAATTATAAAAGAGAACAAAATCTTTGATTCAGCCAGCCAATCATCAAAAATGATCCATGTTAAAAGTCCTGAAAAATGCCTTATTGAAGCTGCAAAGATCGCAATGTCGAGATACAAGGGAAACATTATTGGGATCACGGGCAGCAATGGTAAAACTACTACAAAAAATATTTTGAATAATTGCATAAAAAATAGCTATGCAACTTTTCAAAACTACAATAATGAAATTGGTTTACCCCTTTGTGCTTTAGAGCTGGATTCAAGAAATAGCACGGCTATTTTTGAGATGGGGGCAGCCAAGCCAGGAGACATTGACCTTCTATCTAAAATAATTAAGCCACATACCGGCATCATTACTCATATAGGTTATTCACACTTAGATGGATTAAATTCAGTCAAAGGAGTGCTAGAGGTAAAATCAGAATTAATTAGTAATATAAAAAAAGATGGTGTAGCCATTGTCCCAGATTGTAAATATCTTAATTACTGGAAAAAAATAAGAGAAGATATTGTTTTTTATACATTTGGCGATCAACCCTCTGCGTCTTATTTCCCAAGTCAAATCAGTATGACAAAACAAGGCTTATCATTTTTTATTGAATCTACTCATTTAAGCAAAAGAGTTCTTGTCAAAACAAAGCTTTTAGGAAAGCACAATATATTAAATATTATTGCTTCATTTGCAGCGATTCATGCTGCTGGATTAAATATAAAGGAATTTGTAAATGGATTGAGAGATCTTTCAAACTCGCCACAGCGCCTAAACCTTAAAACTTGGGTAAAGCAGTCACGGCTCATTGATGATACTTATAATGCGAATCCTGATTCTATGAAGGCTGCAATAGACGTGCTATGTCAACTGCAAGGTGTGAAAATTGCAGTTCTTGGAGATATGGCAGAGCTGGGTAGATATAGAAAAAAACTACACATTGATTTGGGAGACTATGCCAAAATGAAGGGGATAGATTTGTTGATTGGATATGGAGATTTGATTCAATATTCCGTCTCTGCATTTGGCAATAATGGGCATTTCTTTAAAAATAAAATCGAATTAGTAGATTTTTTAAAAAATAAGATAGCAGGAAAAGAGAATATTTTACTCAAAGGTTCAAGATCAATGAAAATGGAAGAAATTGTAGGTTTATGGAAATAAGATGATTGAAATTTTAGGCACCTGGTTAATGACATATGACTCTGGCTTTGATGTCCTTCGATATTTGACTGTTAGGACAATTGGAGGAACTCTTACAGCGCTTATGCTATCCATTATCCTTGGACCGATTTTAATTAGATTTTTATCACACATTCAGTTTTCACAATCAATTAGGGGAGATGGGCCTAAATCTCATCTTACAAAATCAGGAACTCCAACAATGGGAGGTTTGATTATTATTTCTTCATTAATTATCTCTACATTGCTATGGTCAGATTTTCAAAATCCGTATATTTGGATTTTAATTTTCATTACTATTTCTTTCAGCGCTATAGGCTTTCTTGATGATTGGTTAAAAATTAAGAAAAAAAATTCAAAAGGCTTAAAAGGAAAATATAAGCTTATTCTGCAAATTATTTTTTCTTTGATAGCAATGCTTTTTATGTTGCAAGTTTCATCAGATGGAAATGAACAGATTTTTATTTTGCCTTTCAATAAAGAATACATATTTACAATTTCACCCATTATATTTCTACTCATAAGTATTTTTGTAATTGTAGGCTCATCCAATGCTGTCAATCTTACTGATGGTCTAGATGGACTAGCAATTCTTCCTTCTGTGTTAATTGCTGGCGGCCTTGGTTTAATTGCATATGCATCTGGAAATTTAATTATTTCTAATTACCTATTTATTCCATTTAACCCCCTTAGTGGAGAATTGATTGTTTTTTGCGGAGCATTAATTGGAGCTGGGATAGGCTTTCTTTGGTACAACACATATCCTGCACAGATTTTTATGGGAGATCTAGGATCTTTAACGCTTGGAGGAGTATTGGGCACACTCGCAGTATTAGTAAGACATGAAATCGTTTTTGCAATTATGGCAGGAGTTTTTGTAATGGAAACTTTGAGCGTAATTATTCAAGTGGGTTCATATAAGTTGAGGGGTAAAAGAGTTTTTTTAATGGCACCAATTCATCATCATTTTGAATTAAAGGGTTGGGCTGAGCCAAAAGTAATTGTTCGATTTTGGATTATTACTTTCGTGCTTGTTTTATTTGCCTTAGCAACATTGAAGTTAAGATAAGTTTTGATGAAATCTCTTATTTTTGGTTATGGAATAACGGGTCAATCTATTGCAAGATATTTAACCAAGCATGACATTGCCTTTGATATTTATGATCAAAATCTCAAAGGACCAAATATTAATAATCAATTACCTGATCAGGCCAAGCTAGGTTCTTATGAAATGATTTATTTGAGCCCAGGAATTAACCTAAAAAAGATTTATACAAAGGGAGAATTTAATAACATACCTTATTTGACAGATTTAGATATTTTTTTTCAAGAGGATAATTCCTACAAAATTGGAATCACTGGCACAAATGGAAAAAGCAGTTGCTGTTATCATCTGCATCAGTTACTAGAAGACTCTCAAGTAATTGGAAATTTTGGGAACCCTGTTTTAGATAACATCAACAACTGCTCGTATTCAATCATTGAACTCTCTAGCTTTCAATTAGAAAAGGTTAAGGATGTAAAGTTAGATTTCGGAGTTCTCTTAAACATTGCACCTGACCACATTGATCATCATGAAACTTTTGAAGAGTATGTAAGAATAAAAAATAGAATCAAAGAATCAATAATATCAACAGAAGAATCAGATCCAAAAAAATTATGGTCAATGATTTCTGGAAGGCAGCTAGATGAAGTACAAGATATTGTATTAAAGGAATTACCTCATAGATGTCAACATGTGTTAACAAAGGATAAGCTAGTTTTCATAAATGATTCAAAGGCAACTAATCTAAGCGCGCTGAAATTTGCTCTAAATGCAATGTCTAGTCCCTATGTATTGATTCTTTGTGGAGACCCTAATAAAGAGCAATATAACAGTTATAAAATTAATGGCCCAACCAAAGTATATATTTTTGGCAAACACGCAAAGGAAATTTCTAGAAAAGTATCTCACCCAAAAAAATTTTTATTTTGTAATGAAGGCTTAGCATCAGTAATGAATCAAATTTTTAACGATACATATAATTGCAGGACTCATGTACTTTTTTCACCTGGCCATCCAAGCGGACAAGATTACAAGAATTTCGAAGAACGCGGAGATCATTTTATAAAATTAGTATTGCACTCAGATGATTGATAGAGAAAATATATTAATTGTTCTTCCATTTTTTTCTCTTCTATTCATAGGTTTGGTAATGGTCACATCATCAAGCGTCTATGTGTCCGAAGATCTTTATGGCTCACCTTTTTATTTTGCTTTTAGACAAGTAATTTTTTTGATTATCGGTATCTTTGCTATGTGTATTGCTTTAAGCATACCTTCAAATTTATTTTTTACATTAGATTGGATAATTCTAATTGGTTCTTTGCTATTGCTTGTTGCTCTTTTTTTTCCGGGAGTGGGCACGGAGGTCAATGGAAGCTTAAGATGGATTAGGATAGGTCCAATTAATATTCAACCATCTGAAGTAAGTAAACTAGCTTTGTTGATATATATTTCTGGATATTGTGTCAGGAGGCTTGGTGAGATCAATACTTCGCTAGGGTTTTTTAGGCCTTTGATTGTTTTAGCTTTATTCGGATTATTAATTATGTCTCAACCTGATCTTGGATCAACCTTAGTGGTTGGAGCTTTGGTGATTATTGTATTATTTTATGCAGGGATTTCATTTTTGCAATTTTCATTATTAATTTTACTAATGGTTAGCTTGGCAGCCATAGCAGTCTATTTAGAGCCCTATAGATATATAAGATTTATTTCATTTACTGAACCATTTGAACATTTCTATGGGCCTGGGTGGCAGCTTTCAAATGCTCTGCTTGGAATTGGTCGCGGGGATTTGCTCGGCGTTGGTTTGGGAAATAGTCTTCAAAAAAATTTATACCTGCCTGAGCCTCACACTGATTTTATTTTTGCAGTAATTGTTGAAGAATTTGGTTTGATTGGTGGACTGTTAGTAATTTCTTTGTTTATATCATTAATTTTTGGCATCATTCAAACCTCTATTAAAGCGCTTGAGCTTGGTAAATTATTTCAAGGATTGATTGCTTTTGGCGCAGGTATTTTAATTGCAATTCAAGTAGCATTTAATATAGGAGTTAATCTTGGAATCTTACCAACAAAAGGTTTAACGCTTCCCTTCATAAGCTATGGTGGAACAAGTTTAATTTTATTTATGTTTTTAATCGGTATGGTTTTAAGAATTAATTTTGAAAATAAAACAATAAGGTAATGAAATTTTTAATTTCTGCAGCAGGAACTGGGGGCCATGTCTTTCCAGCATTAGAATTTGCCAATGAGTGCATTAAAAACAGTCATGAAGTTATTTGGATGGGTACAAATACTGGTATAGAAAATCGAGTGGTTCCAAAAAATATAAAATTTTTAACTATTCCTATGAGTGGTTTTAGGGGAAAGAATTTAATTAATCAAATCTCTTCATTACTAGGTTTAATAGTTTCAATTTTTAAAAGTATTTTTTATTTGTATAAAAATAATATTGATTATGTTATTTGTTTTGGAGGATATATTTCATTGCCAGTAGGTTTGTCAGCATGGATATGTAGAAAACCTCTTTTTTTACATGAGCAAAATGCAGTTATGGGCACTTCTAATAAAGTGTTACAAAAATTTTCAAAAAAAACTTTTTTAGGATTTTCTTTGAATGAACCACTTTCTAAAAAAATGATGCTAGTAGGCAACCCGATAAAACCTCCAAAAGAAATCTTTTTTCCAGATCAAAGCCATGAATCAATAAGAATTTATGTAACTGGTGGCAGCCAAGGCTCGGAATTTTTAAATCATAATATACCTCTGGCCTTGAGCGCTCTAAATACATCATTAGAGGTAAGGCATCAATCTGGAGTAGGGAAATCTTCAGGAATTAAACGTTTGTATTCGAGTAATATTTCTGTGGAGGTCGAAGAGTTTTACAATTCTCCGCATGATGCAGTTTTATGGTCTGATTTTATTATCTCTAGAGCGGGCGCGCTTTCTTTGTCAGAAGCTATATCTTTAAAAAGAGGATTGCTAATGATTCCTTTACCCTCAGCAATTGATAATCATCAGCTTTTAAATGCTGTTAATATTTTAGATTTAGGGATGGGTTTAATCCACGAAGAGTCTGACTCTATTGAGTCTCTTTCTAGAAAATTAAAGGATATCCTTGATAAAAGATTATATCTAGAGTGGGCAAGGGCGGAGAATAATTTAGATCATTTTAAAGCGGCAGGAACAATGCTAAATTCAATCTTACAAGATTAAAAAACACATGACTTCTCTCGGATTTCAAAAATTTAAAAAAATTCATATGATCGGTATTGGTGGCTCTGGGATGATTGGAGTTGCAACTATTTTACAAAAACAAGGTTTTAAAGTTTCAGGTTCAGATCTTTTAATTACCGATGAGTTGAAAGAGTTGAAAAAACTTGGTGCCAAAGTACAAATAGGTCATGAGCCTAGATTGGTAAAAAATGCAAATTTAGTTGTTGCCTCATCGGCAATATCAAGAAGAAACCCTGAGCTTGTGTATGCAAAGAAATCTGGATTAACTATTATTCCTCGAGCCGAGATGCTCGGAACTTTAATGAATCCATATCGCAGTATTGCAATTGCAGGTAGTCACGGGAAAACATCTACAACTAGCATTATTGCAAGTATTTTTAATGCAGCAAACTTAAGTCCGACTTATGTCATTGGAGGCCAAGTGCTAAGTATTGGAAGAAGCTCTAACCTTGGGGAAGGTAATTATATTATTGTTGAAGCTGATGAAAGTGATGGATCATTTCTCCATTTGCAACCTGATGTTGCAGTAATTACAAATATTGATAATGACCATCTAAGCTTCTATGAATCAGATCAAGAGAAACTAAATCAATCGTTCATTAGTTTTGCTGAAAATTTACCTTTTTATGGCCATATTCTATTAAATTTAGATGATTCCAACATACGCAAAATTTCTAAGGTCATAAATAGAAGACAAATTACCTTTGGATTTAATTCAAAAAATAGATTTCAAATCACTGATGTAAAGCTCTCAAAGGGTTTTCAAATATTTCAATTAACAGATCACAGTAATAAAAAAAACTATAAATTTTCTACCAATCTAAGCGGCAAACATAATCTATATAATGTTACTGCCGCTATTTGCGTTGCGATAGAAGAAAATATTTCAGTTAAAGATATTGCTAAGGGATTATCAGAATTTAGGGGTGTTGGAAGAAGATTCGAGCTTTCTAACATTTTTTTTACAGAAAAGCCCCATATCTTAATAGATGATTATGGGCATCATCCTGCTGAAATTTTATCAACAATTCTTGCCACCAAAGAAAAGTTTCCTAGAAAAAAAATCTGCATGATTTTTGAACCACATCGATATACCAGAACCCAACAGCTTTTTGATGATTTTGTGAAAGTTCTCTCAAGAGTTGATAGCTTGTTAGTCTTGGATATATATCCTGCGAGCGAGAAACCAATTAGGGGCATTTCTTCAAAAAAACTTATATCTGAAATAGCTAAAAAGCATAAAAATGCAGAATTTATAGGAAAGTCTGATCCCTTAGATTGGCTGCAAGCGAACTCTGAGAATTTTTCAATATTGATTACTCAAGGAGCTGGAACCATATCTAAATTGAATAAAAAGATTAAAAGCAAGTGGCAAAAGAAAAAATTATAGTTTTATATGGAGGCGATTCTTCTGAGCGTGAAGTTTCTCTTGAGAGTGGAAAATATATATTTCAAGCATTGAAGAATTTAGGTCATGAGACACATCTTATTGATTACCCAAAAAATTTTTCAATTGAGGAGCTTGTTCAAGAAGATTTTGTTTTTATTGCCCTTCACGGAAAGGATGGGGAGTCAGGAGAGCTTCAAAGTGTCTTAGAGCAAAAGGGGATCCCTTACTCTGGAAGTGATTCTGTGGCTTGCAAAAATACTTGGAATAAAAACACATTAAAAAAAATTTTAAGAAAAAATAACATACCCACTCCAAAATGGCTTGCTATTACATCTTTATACAACTTTCACAACAATTTAGAAGATTCTATTTTTGATCCATTGAGGCCGTTCAATGAAATTTTTTTAAAGCCAGCAGAGGATGGTTCAAGTATAGATGTTTTTAAGCTATCAAGTACCAAGGATCTCAAAAAAGCTATAACCGACAGTTTGGATCCAAGTAGGCAATTTATATTTGAAGAAAGTATTGATTTCAAAGAACTCACCGTCCCTATCCTTAACGGAAAATGCTTGCCACCTGTGGAAATAATTACGACTGAATCTTTCTATAACTTTAACGCCAAGTATGTAAATGAAGATACCCAGCTAAATAATTTGATCATGTCTGATGAAAAAAAAGATGAGCTTGAGCAGATCTGTC
>Ga0233450_10000168_pt1 | contig 75429 bp, 115 predicted proteins | sample 011ome_30_FD_189956 | JGI IMG/M metagenome (GOLD analysis project Ga0233450, IMG submission 189956) | Coastal salt marsh microbial communities from the Groves Creek Marsh, Skidaway Island, Georgia - 011501CT (spades assembly) | ecosystem: Environmental > Aquatic > Marine > Intertidal zone >... | reverse complement strand
TTTGAACTTTGGTGAACAGTGTTTGTTGTTAGTTCAAGCTCGCAATAAGTTAGCCCAAGCACGTACTGATTTAGAGGAAAAAGGGTACTATAAAAATTGGACTGAACAATATCGTAAAGAAGTTCATAGTAGATGACAAAATATTGTTATATAGATTTGTCTGAAACAAATTACAAAGCATCAGTTACAGACTATAAACTTTTTAAAGATTATGAAAAAGTTCCTGTAGAACGAATGTTAGAAATTTATCAAGAGTATGCAGATTATAAAAAGTTTAAAAGTGTATGGCCAATTTATCCAGAAGAATTTACTGCAAAACAAAATGATATTATAGGTTACTATGATCAAAATAGATTAGTAGCCTGGAGTATGATGTATAAGATTAATAAACATACAGTAGAAGCATTACAATTTGCCTGGGACTACAAAAATCCTAAACTTAAATTAGGAATAGAAAGTATGAAAACAGAATGTGCAATCTATAAACAACAGGGTTATAAAATAATTATATTAGGTGAAGCACAAAATTATAAAAGAAGTATCGATGGATTTAACGAATTTGGACCACGAAATAGAGGACTGGGAACTTTGGAACAAGTATCCACAACATAGATGGATATTTAATAAACTACAACTTGCATTAGATTTAGATTATCGTGCAGGTCCTTGTCCTACTTTACCTAGTCTGGCTGGTTACTATTGTATTAGACCTATATATAATTTATATGGTATGGGTTTAGGTGCAAGTAAAGTTTGGCTTGATACTGATGATAGAGAATTAATGAATCAACAACATCCTGGTAGTTTTTGGATTGAATGGTTTGATGGGCCACACTACAGTGTAGATTATATATGGAAAAATGGTTGGAAACCCATACACGCCACACAAGGTTATAATAATAGTGATGACTTAACACATTTTACTAGATGGGATAGAATAGAACCGCCTAATATAGAATTACCTAGTATGTTAGATAAATTAAAAGATGTAAAAGTCTTGAATATTGAGTTTAAAGATAGTAAAATAATAGAAGTACATTTAAGGCTGGGGAACTTAGCAGGTGATTGGTACGGGTTAGATAAAGCACAGACTATTATTCCTGTTTGGAAAGATAGCACAGAAGAGTTTATTTCAAGTCATAAGGATGCAGGTTATAAATTTGTAAATAGACCTGAAACAGCAATAGATAAAATAGAAAATTATAGATTAGGATTTTTATATAAATGAACATTTATACAATATATGCAGAATTAGCAGAAGGTGTTAAGGCTAACGAATTTGTAGAACGTATTACAGAATACTTTGCTACACTTCCTACACTACATAGTTTTAGAATTACAAGAATGAAACTAGGATTTAGAAGTAAGGACTTAGGCGAGTGGCGTATTGATATGGAGTTTAAATCTATGCAGGATTTAGATGATGCAATGAATCACGTATTGCATAAGAAAGATACTATGCATACACACATTGGGTTTAGTAAACTAGTTGATGCAGATAGTTTAGATCATTTCTTGTATAGGGATTATCCAGATGAAGTATAACATATGGAATAAATGGGATCCACTTAAGGTTTGTATGCTTGGTAATAACTATGCGCCAGAGTTTTTTAACGGAATACCGGACAAAGCAGGCGATCCATTAAAACGTATCTGTGAAGAAACACTTGAAGATTTACAAGGTTTTAAACAGATACTTCAAGACTTTGGTGTCAAAGTTATACAACCTGATATGGATAGGTCTGAACGTTTTATAGATAATCCTAGTAGATATCCACGTGGGCCTCTCCAACCAAGAGATTTCCAATTAGTTTTAGCAAACACATGTTTTGTAAACGAAGGTGATCATCCAGCAATTATAGATAAGTTAAAGGAATACGGGCCTGTGTCCTATTCTTCTGATATTAAAAGAAGTATTCCTTTTTATAAAGATAAAGATAGTTATAATTTTATAAAAGGTGCAGATTTTCCTACCTATGAACAGTATATAGAAAATATAAACAATAAAGATTATTTTTCAGATTTTGTTTGGGAAGAGTTATTACATTATTCAGATGGTCTTCACGGTTTTAGCAGTGCTACAACTTTTATGATAGGGAAAAGATTATATATAGGTTTGGAAAAAGATGAAGTAGATACGTCTAATGTTGAATACCATAAAAATAAGTATTCTGAACAACATTATGCAGGGTTGCCTGGATTTGATAAATTTAATATAGATTTTTCTCCTATGGACGGACACACTGACGGTAACTTTCATCCTATTAAACCAGGAGCAATATTAAGTTTACGAGATGTACAAAAATACTCTAGGACATTCCCAGGTTGGGACGTATGTTATCTACCTGACCAAAGTTGGAGAAAAGTAAAACCATTTTTAGAAATAAAAAATAAAAATCAAGGCAAATGGTGGCTGGCAGGAGAAGAAGACAATGACGAGTTTACAAACTTTGTAGAAACTTGGTTACAGGACTGGGTAGGCTATGTAGAAGAAACTGTATTTGACGTAAATGTGTTAATGTTAGACGAACATCATTGCTGCGTAGCAAATCCACATAACGAACAAGTAAACGCATTTTTAAAAAAACATAAAGTAGAGCCGGTGTATGTTCCGTGGCGTCATAGGTATTTCTGGGATGGCGGTTTACATTGTATTACTCTAGACTTATATAGAGAAGGTGTACAACAGAGTTACTTCAATGAAATATAATATATGGAATAAATGGGATCCACTTCGAGTGTGTATGTTAGGCAATAACTATGCACCTGAATTCTTTAATGGAATACCTGATAAGGCTGGTGATCCATTAAAACGTATATGTGAAGAGACATTAGAAGACTTAAACGGGTATAAAGAAATATTACAGGATTTTGGAGTAAAGGTTATACAACCAGATATGGATCCTAAACAACGTTTTTTAGATGATCCTCAAACCTATCCACGTGGACCACTCCAACCAAGAGACGACCAATTGGTTTTAGGTAATAGTTGCTTTGCATATAATAATGATCACCAACAGATTCCTATTAAACTGCAGGAGTATGGCGGAGTAGATACATTTCAACAACGAATAGAATATCCTTTAATATTTACAGAGAACAGTTATAATATAATAGCAGGAAGTGATTATCCAAGTTGGGAAGATTATAAGAAAAATAGTACTAACAAAAATTTTTTCAATGATTTTGTTTGGCAAGAGTTGTTAAATTTTAGTTACACTATGTTATCTAGTGCAAATTGTTTTATGATAGGAAAAAGATTATATATTGGATCAACACTTCATATGGATAATGAGTTACCAAAGGATTTAACTGACTTTGGACTAAGAAATTTACATCCTATATTTGATAAATTTGAAATTATAAGAGCACCTATGGATGGACATTCCGACGGAAATTTTCACCCAATTAAACCTGGTGCAATATTAAGTTTAACAGACGTACAAACATATTCTGAAACGTTTCCAGGATGGGACGTTTGTTATCTTCCGGATCAGAGTTGGACTAGGGTACATGAATTTCTTAAATTGAAAGAAAAGAATTCAGGAAAGTGGTGGCTTGCTGGTGAGGAAGATAATGATGAGTTTACTCATTTTGTAGAAACATGGTTACAAGATTGGATAGGTTACGTAGAAGAAACAGTATTTGATGTTAACGTATTGATGCTAGACGAACATCATTGTTGTGTATCAAATCCAAATAACGAACAGGTAAATAGTTTTTTAAAAAAACACAATGTAGAACCAGTTTATGTTCCATGGCGTCATAGGTATTTCTGGGACGGTGGTTTACATTGTATTACACTAGATCTTTACCGAGAAGGTGTGCAACAGGATTATTTTGGAGATTAATTATTCTAATTTTAGGATATATATTAGTAGTAGTCAGTATAGATGTTAGCGGAGATGTTGAAGGAAAAGGATTAGACTACTTTAAAAGTTATGAAGAATGTATGCTGGAAGGACTTAATCGTAAAGCTGTTTCTCCTCCTGGTATATCATATGCATGTGTAGAGGACTATTTAAGATGATTACATTATATACAAAAAATAGATGTGGATTTTGTGTAGCAGCAAAAGACTACTTAAACAAAAATGAACTTGAGTTTGAGGAGATTAACATTGATAATGATCCAGAAGCTAAAGAATTTCTTAAAATCAGTGGGCACAAAACTTGCCCACAGATATACTACAGTGGAAGCATACTCGTCGAAGGTGGTTGTCACGGATTACTTAATTTATCCAAACAAGAAATAGAAGATAGAATGCAATCTTTTAAACTAGAAGAGTTTGATTTTGATATATCATATAAATTATAATAGCATATAATGATTAAGGTAAATACAGTATGACGTTTCCAGTAGTATGCGTAGGTGATGCAAATGCCGCAGGTGGCCTAACAACTGTGCCTAGACCAACAGTATGGGCAGCAGGTAGACCCTTGGCTGCTTTTGCAAGTCCTGTGACTCCACACCCTTGTTGTGGTGCACCTGGTTGTAGTATACATTGTGTTGCGTTTGTAACAGGAGGTGCCTTAACGGTTCTTGCTGAAGGGTTGCCGGTACATAGAGTTATGGATATTGATACTTGTGCTCATCCTAGAGTAACAGGTGCTTTTAATGTATTAGTAGGTGGACCTGGTTTAGGAGGAGGACCTGCAGTGGTAGGTTCTACTGCTAGTTCTGGTTTGGCAAATCCTGCATTAAATGTCTCAGGTGGCATAACATAATGGCATACGGTTCAAGTAGTTCAATAAGTTATCTGGGTAGCATGGCAACAGGTGCCTTAGAAGATGGCAATGGTTTAACAGAAGGCACAAAAGAACTCGTAGCACTTACAAAAGCAGAGGCAAACGGACATATTCAATTGACTGCTGATGTAAAAGCGGCTGGAGGCTCAGTAGACACATTATGTAATCGTGACATAAGTGGATCTGGTGCATTTACTGGAACAGTACCTGCTACATACACAAGTACAGTAGGTGCTGGTTTAGGTATGGACAGAATAAGTGCCCATGCAAATTTAATGTTTGGCACAAGTCCAATACAAATGGCACAAACTTTTTTTATTGCAAATAGTTTAGTAGCAAGTAGTAAACGTGTAGCACCAAGTTTATTGCAACTTAGAAACGGAATAGAATTTGGTAAGTTGCCTAATGCAGACTCATTGGAATATCCTGAAGATGGTGTGTTTCCCTATTATCTAGGTGAAGGATATCCAGATTTACAAGCAGTAGTAACAAACGGAGTTAGCACACTTGTAACAGAAGCATCACAGGAAAACTTTACATTATTAGCACAGGATATTACAAATTTAGGGACTGTATTTAATTTACAAGATATAGCAAACTTTGGAAATCCTGGACAAGTAATTCAAGCACTTAATACAAAAGATGCAGTCGCAGTGACAGGTTTATCTCAAGTTTTGGCAAATGTCGGCATAGATCCTAGTACTATATATAATATTGCAGATCCTCAATACAATGTACTTGTACAACAATTACTAGATATGATTACAGTGCCTGCATTACTTACAAATGCACAATCATTATTAGTTACTAATATTGATTTAGAAAAACTAGGTGACTATACAGACTTTGATAAAATTTTTAAAAATAGTAAAGACATAATAACCTTTAGTAGTATGGAAGAGTTTCGTTTAAAACTTCAAGCAATAGAGCTTGGAAGAATGGAAAATCTTACACAATTAGCAAACTATATAAGTCGTGTAACTACAGTAGATTTGCCCACCATAGATAATATAACAAATTTTGTTAGAAGAGACTATATTGATAGTTTAGTAGCAAAGTTCTTAGGTGGCACAGGCCCTAATGAAAACATTACACTTGTTGATATGATAGGTTCACTGGGTGCAGTTGGATTAGAAACACCTGCAAGTAATTATAGGACTGCTATGAAAGCATTGTATGATGCAGGTGAACTAACAACATTACAAACACATTTAACAGAATTTGCAGCTGGAATGGGCGGTGCTTATACAACAGTTGTTGTTCCTGCTAGTGCTGGGCCACCACCAGTGCCAGCAGAAACAACTATATTAGATCCAAGTGGTATAAGTATCCCACAAGGTCCAGATAGTTCCACACTTGCTAGTTATCAATCTGCTAAGATAGGACAAATAGAAACAGACTGTGCTAACTTAATGAGTAGACGTAATGTAAACGAAGATATACAAACTGCAATTGATAGTTGGGATACATTACTTAAAAAAATATTTGATGAAAAAGATTTCCAAAGTCGGATAGATATGAACTATGATATAAGAACAGATTATAGTGACAATGCACTTAACTTCATTATGGGGTTACGTGGTACAATAAATGATGATGGTAAAAAATCTATTATTACAGGTATGATTAATCAAGCAATAAAAGACGGTGATGTAGGCGGAGAATATCTAAGAGCATACCTAAAAGAATTGGAAAATAAAGAAGTCGCTAACGATTTTGATATAAGATGGCGAGCAGAGTTAGACTTGTAAACTTATTTGTCTCCCCAGGTAATTTCCCAATACATAGTCCATATACTACTAAAACTCCACAGAATAATTAATAAAAACGGAAGTGCTAAAAGAAAAAGTATAACTATTAGTCTTTTGACTACAGGATGTTGTCTTTGATACCAATGTACAATTGCTTTAACTATCCATTTTAGTCGATCTGCAATCCATTCTCCAAAAACATATCTTACTAGTCTTACTACAATTAACACTGGCGAAGCAATTACGTCTATTAGTAATAATGTTATATCTACTATAACGTCAATAGTATGATCCACTGTCCATTTTTCACGCCACTCACGCCAACGTTTTTTTATTTTACTGAGCATATAATATTTAGTTGACATATAAGTTATACTAGTATATAAATAAGATGTTATGAAACGTAAACCTAAAACAAGAAATCCTATAGCACGAATGGTTAGAACACTAAAGCCACGTGTCGTTGCATCTAAGAAGGGTAAAGGTTCATATAACAGAGCCAAACTAAAATCTAAATGTTGACTGCATGTATAGTGTATGTACAAGGAAGTGCGGGTAATTTACTTGCAAGATGTCTAACTTTAGATACAAATACAGTAGGTTATGTAAATGCAGATACTACACAAAAAAGATTTGCATTATATAATAATTGGGATAGTACAAACTGGACAAAAAGTGAAGTAGATATAGAGATAGATTTTGTTACTGGTGCTGGAGAGTTTTACCATCATGAAGATTCTCAACAAAAATTAATTTATAGATGTCATCCATTACAATATTTTTCAGGTTGTGATACCCTTTGGAATGGTGATGTAAAGTGGAAAGATATTGTAAAAATTAATTTAGAAACAGACGATATAGAAACTATTACAAAACTTGCTTCAAAGAAACGTACAGATTTAAATCATAGTAGCCAAATTGCAAAAGAGTTGGAAGCATTTAATACTATTAGATCTACACAAAGTATAGACTTCAAAACTATTCTTAATCAAAATCAATTTTTAGAACAGATAGAAAAGTTAGCAAGTATACTAGATGTAGAATATTATCCAAAATATGTGAAACAAATTTATGACCTATGGCATAAGGAAACTATGTTACTCCTGTAAATAAATACATTGAGGAGAAAAATCAATGTATGAATACAGAGCAACGGTAATTAAAGTAGTAGACGGCGACACAGTAGATGTCGACATAGATTTAGGTTTCGGAATAGTATTAAGTGACGAACGTGTTCGTATAATGGGCATAGATACTCCAGAGTCAAGAACTCGTGATAAAGTAGAAAAGAAGTTCGGACTTGCAGCAAAAGCAAGGCTTAAATCATTACTAGGCAAAACTTGTACACTAAAAACACAAATCAACAAAGATGGCGAAGATATGAAAGGCAAGTTTGGACGTATCTTAGGAGACTTTGATGTTTATGATAGTAGTACAGACAGTTGGAAACCTGTTACAGAAATTATGATTGCTGAAGGTCATGCAGTCCCATATCACGGACAATCTAAAGATGATGTACAAGCACAACATCTAGCGAATAGAGAGCGTCTAATCTCAGAAGGTATTGTCACTGTATAGGTTGACAATAACAATCTTCGTGTTATTATTAAAGGAAATATAATAATGCGAGGAGTATTGATGTCTTTAACAAAATTCTTAATTGGCGTTATTCTAGGAGCAACATGCTTATATTACTTTGGTCCAGAAAAAATCGTAGTTGAAAAACAAACAGAACGCATTGAAGTACCTGTAGAAACAACTGTTGTAAAAGAAATTAAAGTACCTATAATAGAAACTAAAACAGTTGTAAAAGAAATTAAAGTTCCGCAGATTATTGAAAAGGTAGTTATAAAAGAAGTTGAAGTACCTAAAGTAATTATAAAACCAGTAATACAACATATAAACACTACTAGAGTAATTTACAAACCAATAAAAAATAATGAATTAGACGATATCAAACAGATGGTAAAACCTGAGGAACTTGAGTGTTTAGCACTTAATATCTACAGAGAAGCAAACAATCAAAGTATTGCAGGACAAATTGCAGTAGGTAGAGTTGTAATGAACCGTGTGATGGATAGACGTTATCCTGCAGATACATGTGCAGTAATTTATGAAGGACCTATTAGAGAAAGTTGGAAGACAAAGAAAAATCCAGACTTACCAGATGATCAACGTGTATATTATCCTAAGAGAGATCAATGCCAATTTAGCTGGTACTGTGATGGCAAAAAAGATGAAGTTATTAATAAGGAGAATAACAGAGCTTGGGCCACTGCAGAAAATATAGCATTTCAAATACTAGCATTTGATAAATGGAAAGATGTTTTAGAAGGTGCTACACATTATCATGCTGACTATGTTGATCCTAAATGGAACAAGTCTATGAAGAAGATTGTTACAATAGATAATCATATATTCTATAAAAGAGGTTAAATGTTTAATCAAGAAAATATTCAACAAGCAAAAGAACAATTTCAAACAAAAAGATACACTTACATTGATAATGTTCTAGAACCTAAATACATTAATGCATTGTATAAAGCAGTAAAAACAATGCCCTATGGTGTATGGAGTTGTATAGGACAAAGTCATAATAAGTACCCTGCAGGTTTTAGAGAGAACAGTGATAAGTTTCAAAGTGTTCTTGATGCACATATAGAAGAAGGTAGAGGCAACTTTAGTTATTTTCATTATGCATACTGGTTGTTAGAAGAAAAACATAAGGTACATAATAATCCATATGTGACTGAATTTAATCGTGTTGTTACAGAAGATTACAGTTTAATAAAGCCTGATTATACTTTTCATGATTTAGTAAGTGAAGTAACAGGCTTTACAAATATGCATACTACACAACCAACTTACAGTTACTATGACCATACTGCATGGCTAAATGCACATCATGATCCTAGACGTTGGTGTGCATATATATTTTATTTCAATGATACATGGTTGACACAATGGGGCGGACAACTATGTATATTAGAACAGGATGAACGTACAATAAAAGATAGTATAGAACCTTTTGGAAATAGATTAGTAATAATGGATGTAAGTGAAACAACAGGTGAACGTATTAACAAACATTTTATAAGCCCTGTAAGTATTACTGCAGACCATCCACGTTATAGTTTAGCAGGTTGGTTTTATCAAACAGATACAGATGGGCCTAGTCCTGTAAAAAATTAAAAAAATAGGTTGACACTTCTCTAAACTGTGTTATATTAATAGTATAGTTAATAGAGAGAAAGAGAACAAAATGTCAAATCCAATTAGTACTGCAAGTTTAAAGAAGTTAATACTAAAGTCTAATGATCCTAAAGCAAAAATAGAATTATTACTTAGAACACTTCCATATACTATTGAACAAGAAGAAAAAAGAGATACTTTTTATAATGCAAAGGTTGTAAAAGGTCTTACAGATAAATTGTTAATGGTTAGAAAATTAGCAAGACAAAACAACATTCCAACATATGGATTAATAGGATAAGGAGCTCTATATGAAAAAATTATTAATATCAAGTGCAATTGCTTTATCTATGGCAGGCACTGCAGTTGCTGAAACCTTTACAGTTACAGGTACTATTACTGATAGTCAACCTATATACAAAACTAGGACAATAAGTAATCCAACACAAAAATGTTGGAACGAAGATGTGCCTATTTATGGACAATCCCAAAATGATGGATTCAGTGTACCAGGTGCTATAATTGGTGGCATAATTGGAAACAATGTTACAAAGGATTTACCTGATGGAGGGACTGCTGGTGCAATAATTGGTGGACTGTTTGGTAATAAACTAGGAAACAATAGTCAACAGATAACTGGTTATAGAACTGTAAAGAAATGCAGTACATCATATGATACTAGTTCAGAACAATACCTAGCAGGATATAAAATTACATATCAAGCTGCAGGTTTTACAGGTACTACAACTAGAACACGTAATCCAGGTGTAGGTGGTAATATTAGTGTAGTTATTAGGATGACTGCTCAGTAATATACTGGTAAATTTTCTTTAGCAAACGTTTTATAACAGGATGTTTGCTATTAAAATCCCACATAGCCATATAAGCAAAAAGATCAGGACTTAGTAAATTGCCCATTTTATCTTTAAATTGGGCAGTTTTATTTGCCATACGTAACAATTCAAGAGCACCGTCTTTATCTGCTTTTTTAACAAGTTCATCAGCAATATTCATAGCATATGCTTCTATCTCATCAGGTCTGCTCATGTATTCATAACTGATATCTTTTTTATCTTTGCCTGGAGTGTAAGGTTCAAAGTTTCTAGCTCTTGCTTGTTTTTGATGTAACATTTCATGCTTTAACATACCTATTACTCTGTTTACTAAAGGATCAGGATTTGTAATAGTCAAGGGTTGATCGTCTTTTTTACTAAAGTATAACTCTATCTCAAATGGTATTTTGTCTTGCTGATCTAAATCCTGTTCATAATAAGCACTGGCATTCATATCGCCTTTGGGTATATCAATCTGTTTCATGCTTACCTGAGATATGTCACCAATGTTGTCACGAAGTTCATCGGTTATTTCTTTAGGAGTATGACTACCCTGTACTAACCAATCTTTCCAGGACTGTAGACGCATCTGTAGTTCTTGTAAGTCAGTAGGTTTCGTTAGTTCATTTAACAGCATGTGTATATTTAGTGATAAATATGTTTATGGATATTATTGCAGAATTAAAAAAACTTATCGATAAGTTAGAGGAGATAAAAAATACTGCTCCTCAGGATGAAAACCATTTCAAACAAATAGATGATTTGGTTGTAGATGATCGTAGTGAGTGCGAACCTGCAAATGCACCTAATGAACAGTATGCAGATATAGAAGCAGTAACTTCACATGCAGGTGGTGGAATAAATGGTCCAAAACATGCTGCTGATATTAGAACAGACAGCCCAAGTTTATATCATTACATAACACAACTGGAGCATGAACGTGGCAAACATTAATATAAAATATAAAGGCCTAACAGGATTACACAACGACCTTACAATTGACAATGGGCAAACAATGGCGCAACTTCGTACTGCTATTATTGCTGATGAAGGATTACAAAGTTATTACTATGGTCCAGTTAGTATTCATAAAAATGGAACAGTTGTAGATAGTACAGATAGTGCAAGTACTACATTAGTAAATGCTGGTATAATAGCAGGTGATATTATAACTGTAGCAACAGACAGAAACCAGACTACAAGAGAACGCAGTCAACTTATGATGCTTGACATTGCTGCATTAAAACGTACTGCTGGTGGCGATACAACAAAACCATATTATCGTAGTGGGAATACACATGACAGAACACTGTTACCTACACGTTATGTGAACGATACTGTAACTGATAACACAGGCGATAGTGGCAACCTAACTGCAAGTCGTCCTTGGACATAATAAATGGCTGACTATTCAGATACTAGTAGACAAAACTCTACAAGTTATGTGCATCCACAAGAAACTAATCTACTTAATGTACATAAAGCAATGGAGTATAATTTAGGTGGTGAACCTGTATTAAGGACCACGGGTAGTAGTGTAATAACAAATATCCAACTGCCTTCAGGGTTTGGTGAAATTCACAAGTTTGGTGCAGTCCCTTCAATGAGCCAAAATACAGAAGGTACAATATGGGATGAAGATGATACTATATATCCTTGGAGTACTATAGATAGCAATGGTGTCCTCACAGTTACAGTTGTAGAACCAAATAATGAAGCATCCACTAGTACTGCACATAATGGCGATACTGTTGAAATACAAGGATTAGATGGCGACTATGCTTTACAAACAGAAACAGTAACTATATCAGGATCTAGTGGCACAACTTCAAATAATTTCAAAAGAGTTTTTAGAGCAAAATTTACTGACGGTGGAAGTTTTGAACCTAACACAAAACGTATTTTAATTAAGTCAAGCGGTACAACTGTAGCAAAAATACTAGAGAATATAGGTCAAACCTTAATGAGTATATATACTATTCCTGCAGGAAAAACAGGTTATCTAATGAGATTAGATGTAACTGCACAAGGTACGGCGACAGGTAGCTTTAAACTTATGGTTCGTCCAAGTGGTACAGGTAGTTTTCAAACCAAGCACATTGCAGAAGTAAATGGTGTAGGTGGACCTTATCAACTTGAGTACCCTATACCACAAGCACTGACTGAAAAATCTGACTTAGATGCAAGGATGATAACATTTAGTAATAATGGTAGATATACCTGTACATTTGATATTTTGTTAGTTGACAATTAGAAGCTAAAGGTAGTATAATACAAAGATGTTTTTAGGTATCCTCACATTATTTGTTGCTATATCAATCAGTATAATTGCTGCGTATTATAGTATTATTGGACTTACTGCAATATTTGCAGCGGCTTTCTTACCAATTGTCCTAATGGGTAGTGTATTAGAAGTAGGTAAACTACTAGCAACAGTATGGTTACATCAAAACTGGCATCGTGCACCTATGGTAATAAAAAGTTATCTAGTAATTGCAGTAGTTGTTCTTATGTTTATCACAAGCATGGGTGTATTTGGTTTCCTATCTAAGTCCCATATTGAACAAAGTGCAATGGGTACAGAACAAATTGCACAAGTTGAAGTAATTGACAAAAAGATGGCACGTATACAAGCCAAAGTCAATCGCTGGACAGAAGATATTAAAAGACTTAACCAGGGTGAAACAAGCACTAGATTAGATGTATTAATAAAACGTGAACGTGATCGTATTAAAGAAGCAAACAATAGAATACAACCACAAATAGATGCAGAAAATGCGAAGATACCTGGCCTACAAGCACAAGCAGATAAAGAAATTGCACAACAAAACAAACGATTAAGTGATGCACAGAATCGTACAAAGGCAGACATAGCACAAGCAGAAAAACGTTTAGCAGTACTGGACAAAGATGTTGAAGCATATTTAAAACAAGGCACAACTAAGGGTGGTGTGTTTACTGCTGATGTAGATAATGTTGCAAAAGGTAATCAATTACGTAAAGAACAAAAGCCTGAACGTGATAAACTTAATGCTGATATTGCAAAAGCAAAACAAAATGAGATTGGTGTCGCAAGTAGAGTACAAAGACAAATTACAGAGATTAACAAAAAACTTGCTGAACAAATTAACCAAGTAGAAGTTCGTATACAAAAAATACGTGACAGTATAAAAGGCACTATTGATAGTGCAAATTCAAATATTGCAAAATATACTACAGAAGCAGGTACTACTAATGATAGTGTAGATGAAAAGATTGTACAGTTAGAAAAAAATATAGAAAGTGTACAACCAGAGTTAGACAAATTAAGAGAAGAAAAGTTTGTATTTGAAAAAGAATATAGACAGTTTGAAGCTGAAGTTGGTCCTGTAAAATATATTGCAGAACTTATATATGGTGAAGCAGATCGTAACTTATTAGAAGATGCAGTACGTTGGGTTATTATAATTATTGTTGCAGTATTTGATCCACTTGCAGTTTGTTTAGTACTAGCAGGTACTATGACAATAGGATGGTGGAGAGAAGACCGCCAAAAAAATAAACCAAAAGTAAAAGAACAAATCGTAAGAGTTACTGATCCAAGAGTAGAGGAACTAGAAATGGAACTTAAAAAACATAATGAAGTCTTAGCAGAAATAGAAAAACTATTAGATGGTAATCTTGCTAATGTAGATCCTGCGAAGTTTGCAGAACTACAAAAAGAACGTGATGAACTAGTAGAAAAAATTGCTGGTTTAGAAGCACAACTCGCAGAAGCAAAAGCAGAAAGTGATGCACTAGTTGATAAAGTAGTTGCAACAGAAGCAGAACGTGACAACTACAAAAAGACACTGGATGAAATAGCACAAGGTGCAGAAGGTCTTAAAACTCGTGAAGAAGAACTATTAAAGAAGATAGCTGAACAGGAAGCAGAGATAGAAAGACGTGATGCAGTTGTTATTAAAATGGCAGAGAAGTATCAATTAGTTGAAAAAGACGAATTTGCACAAGGTTTAGAAGCAGAAGCTAACACCGAAACCCCTGAAGAGCCAAAAAAAGCATAACGATCCCTACCCCGAATTTAGCCGTTGTAGCGGATCTGGATTTAGAAAAGGCGGCTCAAGCAGACTTTGGTACTGCTTTTCCCAAGTATCCTGATAAAGGTGATTTGTTTGTAAGAGTAGATGCACTACCTAATAAATTATTTCGCTGGACAGGTTCAAACTGGATGCAATTAGATAAAGAAACAACCGATACTTACTTAAATGAAGATTACATAACACATCTTACTTGGTTGGTAAAACAGGGTCATATTGAAATAGATGATCTTACAGAGCAAGAACAAGAAGAAGTTAAATTTAAGTTATGAGTAAGCCTATACTTCCTTTTGTTGAAACTATGATTACATATGCTTGCAATTTAAGTTGTGCAGGGTGTTCAAATTATAGTGATTATAATATGAAAGGCAGTATAAGTTGGCAAAACGGTAAGTCTTGGATAGAAAAATGGATAGACAGGTTAGATATTTCTGATTTTGGTATAATGGGAGGAGAACCAACTCTTAACCCAGATTGTGAGAAATGGATATATGGTGTAAGACAGTTACTACCTAATAGTCAAATAAGGTTTACAACAAACGGAGTTAACTTTCATAAATGTCCTGAAGTTTTAGATTGGTGTATTGATGTTGGAAATACCGTGTTTAAGTTTACAATACATGAAGATAAACCATATGCTAAGTCGATAATAGAATATATTTTTAAAAAGTATGAATGGAAACCTGTTACTGAATATGGTATAAATCGCTGGATAGGCCCTAATAATACTAGATTCCAAATTAACAGTCCAACACAATTTTTTAAAACCTATAAAGGTACTTTTGGAAATATGTGGCCACACAATAATAATCCTAAGGATGCATTTGATATGTGTATTCAACAGACCTGCCCTTTACTTTATGAAGGTAAGATATACAAATGCAGTAGTATTGCCTTATTAAATAAAGTTCTTAATGACTGGAAACAACCTATTAATCAAGAATGGAAACCATATACAGATTACCAGGGTATATCAATTGAAAGTCCTTTGCATGAGATTGTTATGTTTATAAAAAATTTTGGTAAACCACATAAAATTTGCACTATGTGTCCTACAAAAAAAGATAAAGATAGTATTTTAGATCACAAAGCAAATGTAATTACAAAGAAACAATGGATAAAATTAAATGCACCATAATGTTACAGTAGTAACTCCTCCTGATATATACTATGCAAAAGCACCAAGTATTCTTTGCATAGGATGTGATGATTATATAGAAAATATAGTAGATAACATTAGAAGATTACCCATAGAAGTTACTTTATATACTACTAACAAACAAGAAGATTTAGAATGGATTTCTACTGCTTACCATCAAGCAGACATAAGTATATTAAACTGTGCATATAATGAAACTTTTTTAGGTTTCTTTATTGACAAATCACAAGTTTACTACTATAATAATAAACAATCGTACAAACGATTTAATTTAAATGAAGTTAAGGATCCTATAGATCCGCTAATAAAATGGATGACTAAATGGCAAGACCACAAAGACCAACTAGAGAAAAACAAGGACTATATGTCCAAGTAAGAAACAATGATGTTTCTCGTGCAATTCGCAAACTAAAAAGATTAATGCAGGATGAAGGCATTATTTTAGAAATGAGGAAACGTAAGTATTATGTTAAGCCTAGCGAAAAACGTGCTAAAGCAAAAGCGGCGGGTAGAGCCAGATGGTTAAAAAAACAACGTGAAATAGAAAATTATTAGAACTTCTTTAATAAATAAATATGAATAGATTGTTAGGAACTTTGACAAAACATCCTAAAACAATCTTAGGGTCAAATATAGTCAATATATTTCGTGGGCCAAGAATGGATAGTAACCTTAAATAACTCGTGAGGATCATGGTTAGTCCTCAAAACAACAGAGATGCCTATTATGGGTCTCATAAATTAAATCTTGCTTAATAAAGGAGATACAAAATGACAAGATTAACCTCACTCGATATCAATAAACTTACACCATATGCCGTCGGATTCGACAGAATCTTTGATAATATGTTTAACTATGTTGAACATCAGACTCAGAGTACTGGCTATCCACCTTACAACATTGTAAGAGACGGAGATAAATTTCAAATTGAAATGGCTCTAGCAGGTGTAAAAATGGAAGACTTGGACATTGAAGTAGCAGAAAATGTTATGACAATTAGCCATAATCCAGTAGAACTTGATGAAAATAACTTTGCTGGTGAAATATTACACAGAGGTATTTCACGTAGAAAGTTTACTCGTAAGTTTACACTAAATGATGATATCGTTGTTCAAGATGCTAAACTTGAAAATGGTATGCTTTTCATTGAACTTGAAAGAATAGTTCCAGAAGAGAAGAAGCCTCGTAAAATTACAATTAACAAGTAATACGAGTAAATACTAGTGAGGGGAGTAGTGATACTCCCCAAACATAACAGGAGTTTACATGAGTGGAACAGAAATCAAACAAAAGTTCAGACCAATATTAGACGATATTGAACCACCTAAAGATTACAAAATCATTTATTTAAATGACAATGTAACTACATTTGATTTTGTTACAGGAAGTTTAGTAGATAAATTTTCATACAAACCTACAGATGCAGACAAAAAAGCAATGGAAATAAATGAAAAAGGTTCTGGTGTTGTTGCCCTACTTCCTTTTGAAGTAGCAGAACAAAAAGGTGTAGAAGTATTGCTTAGTGCAAGAAATCAAGGTTACCCATTAGAGATTAAATTAGAATCAAACTAGCCAAAAGAGGCATATATGAATATCGAGAATGAAGTCAAGTTAGATTACAATAGTGTTCTGTTGCGTCCTAAACGTAGCACACTAGGTTCACGTAAAGAAGTACAACTTACACGTAGACACAGTTTTAGAAATTACAATCCAAGTTACCCTATAAACACACAAAGAGATTATGATTTTAATGCAGTTCCAATTATGGCTGCTAACATGGATGGTGTGGGTACATTTGATATGGCAGAAGCACTGGGCAAACTTGGTTTGTTTACTTGCCTTGTAAAAACATACAGTATAAAAGAATTAGTTGATTTCTTTAACACAAGTACAATTGCAAGAGAACATGTAGCATATAGCATGGGCATCACAGAAGATGATGCTAGTAAGTTTAGGGCAGTATATGCAGGTAGTAAAGGTATTAAGTATGTATGTATTGATGTTGCAAATGGATATAGTGAACGTTTCCTAAACTATGTTGCAAGTATCAGAGAAGAATATCCTGGTTTAGTCATTATTGCAGGAAACGTAGTAACCGCAGATCAAACACAGGAGTTGATACTTCGTGGTGCAGATGTAGTAAAAGTTGGTATAGGACCTGGTAGTGTGTGTACAACTCGTATACAAACAGGAGTAGGTTATCCACAGCTAAGTGCAGTAATGGAATGTGCTGATGCAGCTCATGGATTAGGTGGACACATTATTGCTGATGGAGGTTGTACTTGCCCTGGTGATGTAGCAAAAGCATTCGCTGGTGGTGCAGATTTTGTTATGCTAGGTGGTATGCTTGCTGGACACGATGAAGGTGGCGGTGAAGTAATTACTAAAGTTTATGAAACTAACGAAGTCCTTAAAGATGATAAAGGATGGCTTGAGCCAGTTTATGAAGAAAAACATTTTGTACAGTTTTATGGCATGAGCAGTGATGCTGCCAATACAAAGCACTTTGGAGGGCTTAAAGACTACCGTGCAAGCGAAGGTAGAGAAGTATTGGTGCCATACAAAGGTGCTATTACAAACACAGTGCAGGACATGCTAGGTGGTTTACGTAGTGCATGTACATATGTGGGTGCAGAAAAATTAAAACACTTACCTAAATGTACAACATTTATTCGTTGTCAGGATACACACAATAGAGTATATGAGTAATGCAGGAACAACTAGAGTTTTTACAACCAGGACAAGACGGTTTTATAGAATTTAATCATGATCCTATAGCAATAGCCATAATAAGAAATGAAGGCACAGATTACCATGTTGACTTAAAAGACATAGATAATGCTACACGTACAAAAGAAATAATTGCACAAGGTGATTATTTAGAACGTGCAGAAGATATTCGTAAATTTTATAAGCAAAACCTATTCTTAGGAACTTTTAAAAAAGAATATCATTTCTCAACTTTTAGGAAACATTTACAACAGGCACTAGAAAGAGAAAGCAAACATTTAGTGCATTTTACTGAAGTAGGCATGCTTACAAAATTACCAGAATTTTATATACAGGATATAGTAAAAAAAGAAATACAAGATCTTTGTGATACTAGTACTCCTTTTAACATGACCATTTATGGTAAAAAACTTAAAGTAGAATACCTAAGAAGCACTACTACAAGATACGGTCCTGAAATAAAATACAATCATTGGTTTAAAACTGAAGATGATAAAGCAGTACAGTTTACACTAGAATATAGGAATCCATTAATAGACTTATTTGACCATTACCTAACACAAAGTAAGTTTTTCTATCTCGTAGGAGACTTCTTTTGTTGTGCAGATGATGATTTTTATTATTATACATGTAGTGGAAAGATAGGTATATAACTAAATACTTTTAACAAGTAATCCTGTAAAGGGCACAACGTTTGTGCAATAAGGTCCATCGGTTATCCCATAAGATATGCAGGATGAGATTGTACAAGTAGATTAGAAGATATTATAATGGCAAAGGATATTTCTAGTATAGTTGACCAACTAGCAAAAGATAGTCCTTTGCTATTAGAAGCACAAAAACCTCAAATAATGTATGTAAAACACCAAAACTATGGTGTACGAAAACTGTGGCAACGCCTCAATAACTCTAAGTAGCTAAATACGTATAGAGAGTCAAGTTGAGAGGATAGTCTATGCCAGTAGCAGAGATACTAGCGGGTATTGCACTAGTCAAATCTAGTGTAGAATTCATAAAATCAAATATACAAACATGTCAAGATATCAGCGAATTAGGAGGTCAAATTGACAACCTATTACGAGGTAAACAAGACCTAGATAAAAAAGTCAATAGTAGAACTATGGGTGTCAAAGAACAATTTGACACTGCTCATATTGCACAAGAAGCTATTGATGCTAAACTTGCTGCAGAAGCACTACAAGAAATATCAACATTAATTAATTTACGTTTTGGTCCTGGAACTTGGGCAAGTATTCTAGAAGAACGTGCTAAACGTATCGCTGAACATAAAGAAGCACAACGTCAAGCAAGAATAGCAAAAGCAAAAGCAGATGCTGAACTTTGGGCAGATCTTAAGATGGTGTTAATAGTACTTGGTGTTATATTGGCAATAGGTGCTGCAGTTGTTGGCATTATATTTTACACGTAATGACACATGCATTTCTACTTATAGTATATCTTGGACAAAATATAATTAATCAAAATATGTATTTTCGTAGTATTGATAGTTGTAAGTATTATGCTGAGCGACTTAATAAACAACCTGGTGTACCAAATCCACGTGCAGGCGATGGAGATCCTAAAACACAATTTTATACAGCAGTGTGTGAGCCACGTAAGGTGGATCCTAAAAAGACTACAGTATATTAAATTACAATGTAACAAAAATTTAATGTAAATGTAACAAAACTGTAATACTAAGAATATTAAATAAAATTGAATTAAAAATTTTATATTAATAACATAAGGAAAAAATCGAAATGTATAAAATGTTAATTGCATTAGTAGCATTAGCAATGGCTTCTAATGTGGCAGTTGCGAGAGATCAGTTAAGTATTGCAGGCTCAAGTACTGTACTTCCATTTGCGAGAATAATCGCTGAACAAGTAGGAAAGAATCCAAGTATACCAACACCAGTTGTAGAATCAGGTGGTAGTAGTGTTGGTAAGAAAGGTGTATGTGATGGTGTAGGAACACAGTTCATAGACATTGGAAATGCAAGTTCAAGAATGAAAACAAAAGAATTAGAATACTGTGAAAAGAACGGTGTAAAGGTAACTGAAATTAAAGTAGGTTATGATGGTATTGTTGTTGCAAGCAGTAAAAAAGGTATTCAATTAAACATTAGTAAAGCAGATTTAGCACGAGCACTAACTGCAAAAATACCACAAGCAGACGGAACATGGATAGACAATCCATACAAAAAGTGGAGTGATATAAATCCTGCACTTCCTAATTTGGACATTAGAGTTTATGGGCCACCAACAACTTCAGGTACAAGAGCAAGTTATGCAGAAATGGTAAATCAAAAAGGTTATTGTGGCAAAGACAAAATTGCAAAAGCAGCATCTAAAGCAAGAGGTGATAAAAAAGGCAAAAAGTGTAGAGCCATGAGAACTGACGGTGCATTCATTGAAGCAGGTGAACAGGACAACTTGATTGTACAAAAGTTAATTGAAGATCCAACAGCTTATGGTATTTTTGGCTTCAGTTACCTAGATCAAAACAGTGATACTCTCAATGGTGCAATCATAGATGGTGGTGAGCCAACATTTGAAGCAATTGCAGATGGTGACTATGCAGTTTCAAGAGCCTTGTTCTTTTATGTCAAGCATCAGCACATAGGTGTTGTACCTGGTATCGAAGAGTATATGGTTAGTTGGAAAAAGAATTGGAACGAAGAAGGCATATTATCTGATGCTGGTATGATTCCAATGCCAAAAGAAGAAAGAGCAAAGTATGCTAAAGCAATGAAAGAATTACCAGTGCTTACTGCAGACATGCTTAAGAAGTAATATTTTTTATTACACTTGACAAAAAATATGAATAGCACTATAATACAAAAATAGTGCTATTTTTATGGAGGTACAAGTGTTAACATCTTTTTATAGTGTTTTTGAACAACAGTTACAGAATCAAAAACAATCTTTAAAAGAAGAATATAAAAAAGCCAAAAGTGATAGGCGTAAAGCATGGTTGAAACAACAGATAGCTGATGCAAAAGATATGCGAGATCACTTACGAGAAATGCAAGCACACATGAAGACTGAAACATGTCCTCATTGCGGCAAAAAAATATAAGGAAAAATTATGGATCAACTAACACTTTGGATGGCGTTAGGCTTTTTATTTGCTGGCTATTCAGTTATTGCTAACGATAGTGTACAAACACTGGGTACATGGATAGCAAGTAACAATCAAAGATTTAAATGGACAACAATGTGGGCCGCCGCTAGTGCGGTTTTACTTTGGGCACTCTGGTATGGATGGACAGTAAATGGTGGAGACATCAGTTACGGTAGACTTACTAAGATTCCATTTCAAGAAATACAATGGTATCATGCTATGGCACCGTTGGTATTATTACTGCTCACAAGGATAGGCGTACCAGTTAGTACGTCTTTTTTAGTTTTAAGTGCCTTTGCTAGTACTTTTGTGCTGGAGAAGATGCTAGTAAAGTCAATCATGGGATATGCTGTCGCAGGTGTATTTGCTTACTGTTTATGGATACTTATAGCACGATGGTTAAATGAACGTAATGACCCAGTTAAAGAAGAACACAAACGATACTGGCGTATAGGACAATGGGTTACTACAGGTTTCCTATGGTGGACATGGCTAAGTCATGATGTTGCAAACATAGCAGTGTTTTTACCAAGGCAAGTGCCATTTGATATGATGATTGCAATTAGTGCAATATTTGTTTTAGGTTTAGGTTTTATGTTTCGAGAAGGCGGTGGTAAGATACAGAAGATTGTGTTGGAGAAACAACACACTAGGTATGTACGTAGTGCCTGTATCATTGATGCGGCATATTTTTTATGTTTATACTTCTTTAAAGAACTAAACAATATTCCAATGTCAACTACTTGGGTATTCGTTGGATTATTATGTGGTAGAGAACTAGCAATAAGCACAATGAGCAATGGTTCATACAGATTAAAGAATGTGTTTCCTATTGTAGGAAGAGACTTTATGAAGATGATGATTGGATTAGGAGCAAGTTTAGGTATTGTGTTAGCAATACATTATGTTATAGTTCCAAACGGATACTAATAAAAAAACACTCAATAAAGCACGTTTTTAAACGTGCTTTTTTTATGACTAATAAAATTACATTATTGCTTAATACTTAATAATATTATAAAAAATTTATTCATTGTTGCTAAAAAAGCAATAGTGTTTTTCCCAAAACCGTGTTGCAAATGCCCTAGAAAGGCGGTATAATAATATAAATAAAAGTGTAGACAGGAGCGTCCTCAGCTCAATAAAAATGAGTGGCACTAGGAAAGACTAGGGCTGGCGCAGACAGCCTTATCAAGCGAATGACGGTAATCAAAGATTACTGACGGCGGAAAAGACCGCGGTATTGCTTCCCTCAAGCATATAACATTAATAGGAGACCAAAAATGGCTAAGAAGCTATCCAATACTCTTGTGACAATGTTTCGTAACATGTTTGAAACGAAAAGTGCTCAAGAGAAATACTTATCACAAAGCACAGATATTTGTGACTTAGAAAATAGAATGAAAAAATTACACACAACATACGGAAGGTTTGGTATATAAAATGACTGCATTAGTATTAGGAACAAGAACTTTTTTACAAGATTTTTTAGTAGGCTGGAGTTTAGCCACAGGAAAAATTAATAAAACTTGCGAAAGAATAGGTAGAGTAAGAGCAGCTCAAACATTAGAGTGCTATGGTCACTATGATATAGCAAAGACATTAAGAGAAGGAAAATAAAAATGAAAGATTTTTTACAAGCAACTACAGGCGTATTAGCACTGCTCGTAGTAGTAGGCGCAGTTGGTATTGTAAGTACTTTTCCGATTATAGCATAAGGTAAATATTATGTGGCCTTATACGGAAGAGGAAAGAGAATTTTATAATTGAAGACATTTTTTATAGTAGTCGTTATGTTAATGAGTCAACAATACCCTACAGAAGATTTATATATTTACGAAGAGCCAACTTTTGGTAGTGCAAGTGCTTGTATAGCATTTGTTCAAGCAGAGGCCAATGGATTAGTACTAGGTGCTTCAGAGGCATATCAAGGCAGACCTGTAGATAATATATACTGTGCAGAGGAAAAAGCACTGAAACGATTGCTAGAAGAAATGCGAAATGCAACGGGTGACGTAGCAATTTAATTAAAGAGGGCTTAGGCCCTCTTTTTTATTTCAATAAATAACTTGACAGATAATTCAACACATAGTATTATTAGTTTATGAAAATTGTTTTAGCAACGGAACAGGATATCAAGCCTGTTAAGGATAGATACTTAGTTTTAGAATTAGATACTTTTCGTATCGAAGATCAAATAGTACCCAGTTGGTGTATAATAGATGCTGGTGATATTCCATTAGCAGAAATGACACAACTTGATCACTTTAAAACTCAACATGAAAACTTAATTAAAAACTATAAAATAGGCAATCTTGATTTTGTAGAGCAAATGATTGAACATTTACAAGGTAAGTTTGGTGGAAATGTTGACAGTTTCTATACTGAACTATTTGCAAGGATGAAACAACCTAAAAGTGATCCCTGGGATTATATTATTACAAAATGATTAACAACCTATACATTAGTCATGAAGATTATAATTGGAATAATGGCAGTAATCTGTTAAACTACAAAAATTTAGATAAAGCAATATCCGGTAAAGAATACAAAGATTATTTTACAAGCATAGTAGATGTTAAAGAAAAAAATATTAAAAAAGTTTGTAATGCTGCTGAAAAAATTATAATAAAAGATTTAAACTTATATGAAATGTGTAACCATGATTATACAGATTCAAATTTTAATTACAATTTAAGTACTCTTATAAATTGTTTATATAAAGTAAAACACAAAGTAAGTGGATTAGATGATTGTGTACAAGATGTAAATCTACAAAAATTTAATAGTTTACAGAATATAAGAAATACTACAGAAAAAGTTTTATGGACAGTTGGTTGTAGTTTTACTGCAGGTGAAGGTATAGAAAACAATCAAAGGTATGGACACCTATTATCGGAATATCTTAACATTCATGAGATAAATTTATCTAGAAGTGCTTCTTGTAATAGTTGGGCAGCAAGTCAAATATTAAGATCTGATATAAAAAAAGGTGACATAGTTGTTTGGGGACTTACTAGTATGTACAGAGGCGAGTATTCAAAAGATTGGGAATTAAAGCCGTATATGGCAATCAATTTAGTGAAAGAGTACAACTGGAATCCAGACTATTTTGATTCAACAACAAACAAAATACTTTACTACAGAGATATTTTGAATGTTATAAACTTCTGCAGTAAGTTAGGTGCTAAGTTGTACCTTATAAATTTTTTAGAAGATGGCCTTACCCCTATTATATTTAAGGACTATAATAATTTTTTAGATATCTCATATAGTTATAATAATTATCAAAACAATTGGGACTTTGTAGATTATGGTACTGACAACTGTCATCCTGGTCCTAAACAACACATTATTTTTGCAGATCATATATATAAATTTATAACAAAAAAAGAAAAGGAAATAATATAAATGTATCAAGGTAAAGGACATATTTGGAATAACCAATTTAACAAGGTATCAGACTTTATGGAAAGATACTATAGAGCTCCAACAGATAGTGGTCCACGTCCTACTGCTCATTACAGACCAGAACTAAGACGTGCCGCTAGAATAGCATACAGAGTCGCTAAGAAAACCATTAAAGAATTACGTGCAAAACAAGCAATTAAGTAAATGGTTGTACTTTTACCATATCCAAACGGAATGACGTATCCTGAAATGGGTGATGAACATAATATATTTCAGTATGCAAATGAAATACGTGATTATGTAAATAGAGTATGTAAAGGTCCTTGGACTAGCGGACATGAGGATGTATTACAAGCAGGTTTGAGAGTTAGACTAGGAAATGAAAAAGATTTATTCATGCTTAAAATGAAATATGGATTGGATATAGTACAAAATGTATGAAGACATAAAGTTAATACTAGACAAAGAACAACTAAGACAAGATACAACTATAGAATTAATTGCTAGTGAGAACTATGCAAGTCAAGCAGTAATGGACTTGTGTGGTAGTATTTTTACTAACAAGTATGCAGAAGGTTATCCACGTAAACGTTACTATAATGGTTGCGAGTATATGGATGAGGTTGAGCAACTTGCAATAGATTTAGTTTGCGAACTTTATGGTTGTGAGTATGCAAACGTGCAACCACATTCAGGTGTAAATGCAAACACTGCAGTTTATCAAGCATTTATGAAACCTGGTGATGTACTTATGGGTATGGATCTAGCAAGTGGCGGACACTTATCACACGGTGCACCTCCTACTCTAAGTGGTAAGTTTTACAATGCAGTCACTTATGGTGTTGATGATAATGGTTTACTTGACTACGATAAAATAGAAGGTATTGCAAAACTTAATATGCCTAAGTTAATTGTTGCAGGAGCAAGTGCATATCCAAGACAGATAGATTGGAGTGCATTTAGACAAATTGCTGACAGTGTAGGTGCAATATTATTAGTTGATATGGCACACTATAGTGGACTAGTCGCTGGTCAAGTATATGATAGTCCATTTGGTTATGCAGATGTAGTGACAAGCACTACACATAAAACACTTCGTGGACCTAGAGGTGGCATGATCTTATGGGATGATCCTAAATGGTGCAAACGTATTAATAGTGCAATATTTCCAGGCACACAAGGTGGACCACTTATGAACATAATTGCTGCAAAAGCACAATGTTACAGTGAAGCATTACTTCCTAGTTTTGAACAGTATGCACACCAAGTGATCAAAAATGCAAAAGTAATGTGCGAGGTATTTGAAGCACGTGGTTTTCCTGTACAAACAGGTGGCACAGATAGTCATATTATATTAATGGATTTAAGCAAAAGTAAGCATAGTGGTAGACAAGCTGCAGACTTACTGGAAGAAAATGGTATTACTGTTAATAAAAATGGTGTACCAAATGATCCACGTAGTTTTGTAGAAACAAGTGGTATAAGAATAGGCACTGCCGCTGAAACTACAAAAGGTCATAAAGAAGATTTCTTTATTAACTTAGCAGGAAAAATTTGTACAATACTAGGATAAAACAATGACAGTAACATATATGAAAGAAGGTTCACCTAAAAGTTGGGATAAAAGTTTACGTGTTTATGAGGTTACCTGGCCTAGTGGCAAAAAGGAAATCTGGAAAGATATCAATGCACGTGATTGTTTAACACGTTACGAAAACATGGATCCAATAGGCAACGGATTACAACTGCGTGAAATAGTTGGCAAAGAACTACAAATGCAAAAAATAATGGATAGCAAATGAAAGCATTAGTCATTGGTGCAGGTATAACCGGAGTTACTACCGCTTACTATCTAGCACGAGCAGACTATGATGTCACTATATGTGATGAAAGAAAATATCCAGCTATGGCTACCAGTTATGCTAATGGTGGACAACTAAGTGCAAGCAATGCTGAAACATGGAATAGCTGGCGTAATATTAAAAAAGGCATAAAGTGGTTAACACAACCTGATGCTCCTTTAAAAATAAACTTAACTCCTGAGTTAGACAAATATAGTTGGTTTGTAAAGTTTATGCTTGAAATAAAAAATCGAGAAGTTAACTCTATTGAAACTTGTCGGATGGCTTTAGAAGCACACAAACTTTATAAGGATATTGCAGACGAAGAAGGTATTAAATTTGATAAAGTAGAAAAAGGTATACTTCATGTATATACTAAAGATGAAGAATTTAACCTTGCTAAAAAAACAAATGACTTATACAGACGTGCAGGGTTAGACAGATGGGAAGTAAGTCCACAAGAAATCAACAAGATAGAACCTGCACTAAGTAATCCTGATATAATTGGTGGATATTATAACACTAGTGATTTTACAGGTGATATACACAAGTTCTGTGTTGAACTGACAAAAGTTTTAAAAAACAAATACAGTGTAGTATTTACAAGTAAACCTGTTAATAGATTAGATTATAATGGGCCAGTAGTTGTATGTGCAGGCGTTGGTAGTAGGAAACTTGCAAACACTATAGAAGAGGATTTACCAATTTATCCTGTAAAAGGTTATTCAATTACAATAAACAATCCAGGTAATGCTCCGTGGGTAAGTTTATTAGACGATGAAGCCAAAATAGTTACTGCGAGACTGGGCAAGAATAGATTACGAGTAGCAGGTACTGCAGAATTTAATGGGTATAATACAGATATAGTACAAGCAAGAATAAGACCATTAATACGTTGGTCAGAACGTATGTTTCAAGATATAAACACAGAAGATATAAAACCCTGGGCAGGGCTAAGACCTATGACACCTAGTATGATGCCTATAGTCAAACAAAGTAAAACAAGATCAAATGTATGGTATAATACAGGACATGGTCATTTGGGTTGGACTTTGAGTGCTTATACTGCACAAACAATTGTAGAAAAAATTAGAGGCTACAATGGACCTTTTTACTCATATAGATAGTTGACAAATCTATAAATTAGTATATACTCTTTATATAGTTAAGGAGTTGACATGAGTATGCATTTACTTGGTCCTTGGATGACCACTACAAAATATAATCGTAAAAAGAATAAACGTACACCCGGTGAACGAGAATTACAATCTCGTTCAGAGCATGACAAGTGGCTTAAAAAGATGGGTGCCCATCCTAGCCAGAGAACAAAAGCAAATACTAATGCTGGCAATAAAATTCCCAACTATAGAGAACATCAAGGTACTGCACAATGTAGTAATAACGTTGTGGGCAGTACTGCTAAGAAACCTGAACAACAGTATACTGGTGATCAACTTGCAGGTATTGGCATGCTACATAAGAGCAATATGGTTCCTGTACGTAAAGACAGTAATGATGCAAAAGAAATTGCGAGGATGCGTCGAGGTTGATAGATCACTTATATAAAATTTGGAATATAAAAGATCAATACGTTGTAGCAGATCAGTTTACTGGATATGAAAGTATCTATAATAAACTTGACAGTTACACAAAAGAGCAGTACGATAAAGATCCACAAGCAGTAATAGATGAAGTTTTCGAACTGTATAGAAGTATAGGTTTAGTACCTATTGTATATTATACTCAAGCAGGGCTAGTACAAGCAGTAAAAACATTTTCACAACAGTCTTACAATGGTGTGAACAATAGTGTAATAGGATTAGGAAATAATCGAGGACAAACTATAAACAGGTTCTTATTTCCTAATATGATGACTGCAGAGCCTAAAGGTAGAGGTAGTAACAGTTTACGTGATAGGTTTTGGAACGATGCTAAACTAAAACGTGCAATTCGTATTTGTTTTGAATTTAGAACTGGTGATAAGTTATTAAGACCTACACAATTAAGAACTGCACTTGAACTAGTGACTGGTGAAAATGTTACCAATTTTAAAGCACAGAATGCTAAAGCAATAGCGGAACACTTGTGTCCTGTGCTTTGGGGCAGAGTGTATGATTACAGTTGTGGCTATGGTGGAAGATTGTTAGGTATAGGTTCAAGTAATTTCAAATATGATTATATAGGCGTAGAACCTAATACTGAAACTGTAAAATATCTTAATTATTTAAATGATATCGTCGATGAAGCAACAGGTGTAAGAGGTACTATCGTACAAAGTGTAAGCGAAGAATATCAACCTGAGGACATAGATTTAGCATTTAGTAGTCCTCCTTATTTTAACTTGGAGAAATATTCAGATGAAGAGACACAGTGTATGGTACAATTTAAAACAGAAGATGAATGGTTTGACGGATACGTTGTACCGACCATGGAACACATACATAGAGGACTCAATAGAGAAGGACTTTTCGCAACTAACATCGCTGACTACAAAAGTTACGACAGAAAAGAACCCTACGAGGTTACACAAAGATGGATCAACACTGCAGAAAAACTAGGATTCAAACACATACAAACAATTAAGATGATGCTTACTACAAGACCTGGTGTGGGCAATGATCGTAAAGAAGGAAGAGAAAAATGGGAGGGTGTATATGTCTTCAGTAAATTATAAAGTTACTACAAAAGTTCATTTTGATGGTAATAGATATGTCCACTTTGATAGCAAATATAAAGATCCAAAAGGTAGACGTTGTTATGCGGTAGTGTTCAACGATTTAAGTTTAAACGATATAATGTGTTTAACACCTAAGCAAGTAATGATGTTAAAAATTGCAAAAGGTGACCAAATCGATATAAAGGATTGGACAGAGTTTTATGGTATTACTCCTGATATGGTTGAGAATATGGAACCTACAAAATATGGTGTTTCTATGCAATGTAAATATACATTTGAGGAAGTACTAGCACACAAAAGTAATATAAATTAATTTTTATAAAAGGGTTGACAGAACATACAACATATAGTATTATATAAACATAATAAAAAAATAAATAACAACATATAGTATAAGGACCAAAAATATGAAAAATATAGCAGTTTTAAAGAAATTTTCAAGTTACATGTTAGGCGCATTAATAGGTGGTGCATTGTTTTTAGGTGTTATAAAACTAACATCTATGTACTTTGGAGATCCATATTATGGACTAATAGGAATGCTTGGTTTAGTTTTTATTTGGTTTACCTGGTCAATGAGTGTTAGTCAAGTTGAAAGTGAACAAAGAGAAGCACAATATGCTAAAGAAAGAGAAAAACTTAACTTAAAAGCCTAATATTATTTTCTAATTCCCCTAGGACAATGGCGGGTATGTTTTCGTAAAAATGATGAAAGTTATGTTCGAGAACTCCCGCCATTTCCATACGTAATTTTTCTAACTCACTTATATCTTTACCGCCAATATCATTTATAATTTTTGCAATAGCCTGTAAACGTTGTGTAGGGTCTTCTATACCATCATAACTTTCGTCCCACCAATCACCAAATGTTTTAAAACCATAACTTTGTAAATATTTCAAACTGCCTGGTGCTTGAACTACTACAAATGGTTGATGCATTACTACAGGTTTAAATATTTTTTCTGTAAAATGTATTTTATCTTGCCATACTGTTTCATTTACAACATGTAAAAAACTTGTATTCCAAGGATTTAAATCGTCAATACTTATCTCGGCACTTTGATTTTCATGAGTATCAAAACTATGTGCTTGTACAGGACCAGTATATATCAATCCATTAGGATCTGGATTTGCTAAACTATAACATCCTCGTTTCAAATCTAACAACTCTAACAAATCTGTTCTATGTTGACGTAAAAGTCTGTTTGCACTTAACCATCTATATTTTATAGGTCTTGATTTGTAGTGTGTAAACATTTTTAATTTTTTATAATGTTTAAAATAAAATTCACTACAGATGTATGCATGTGCAAACCAGTGTACGTTTTTGATGTTTCTTCCTGCTAGTTTAGCTATGTCCTTACTATTAAGTTCACTATGTAAAACAATTGTGTGTCTATTATCATTGAATGCTTGTAAAAAATCCCAAAAAAACTTATCGAGATTAACATCTATTGGTTCCCAACTGTGTTGGTAAAAGTTATAGTTTGTGTATTTTCGTAATTTATCTGGATTATGTAATCCATATATCCATTTTTCGTTATGGAAAAAATATTTTTTTGAACCTTTCTCAAATATATCTGGAGTTTTATGCCATCTTGGAAGAGGTAACGCTTCTAGATGCTTGTCATGCAAAAACTTCCAATGCTCTTGTAAATTATGATTGTATCTTATATTGTCAGGAAAATACATTAAGCAATAATCATCTTTAAACTGATTGCTAATTATATCTTCTGTAATGTGATTGATTAGTGTATAAGGTTCCATTATATGCGTATATTTATACTAGTATAATTCTCGTTTTGAGAAAATAAATACAGTACCCCAGAGGAGAGACATGTCAAAGAAAATTAAGTCCTGTAATTCTTATCTTGCTAGTATAACAGAAATAGGTAAGAACTTCAATAATATTGCAGAAATAAAAACAAAAAGTATGTTATCTAATTTTCCAGAAATAGATGTTTCTCAAAATAGATTTCTCGTAATTGGTCCTAATATAATTCCTTGGGGATTATACAAAATGGGTGGTGACGTCACTGTGATAGATGGTATAAAAAACTATGGTGATGTTGAGTGTGAATGCAAACACTATGACGGAGAAATAGCAGACTTTGTTGCACAAGGAATAAAGTTTGATTATGTAATAGCACCTGATGAATTACTTACATATGCTCACACCGAGACTGAACAAAAACAAATGTTAAGTATAATAAGTAAAATTTCAGATAAAGCGTTTGTTACTACAATCAAAGATTACAAAAATATGTACGCCAATCAACGTTACTTTGAGGAACCCTTTACACTAAGGACCAGTCAAGGAAGTGCAATAGTTATAAGAAAACGTGAATGGGATCAAGTTGATAGACAAGCATGGATACAAGAAAACTATATTATACATAATGACGAGTTGATAATTTGTGAGCCTAGAAATAGACGTACAATGTATTTTAAACAACTTGCAAAATTTAGCAGTGATCTAGGCAGTAAAAGTTATACTGTAGACAAAAAGATTATGTATAAACCTGCATTTAGTAAAACATTCGAATACATAGTTACCATAAAATTCTAAAATAAATATAGTAGTATATAATTCAAGGAGCAACAATGGACAAGTTGCAACAGGTGTTTGAGCAGGAGTTCAATACACAAGTCAAACGTCTTATTGACGAAGCATTAGAAAACATTGATATAAGTGCCGAAGTAAACCATACAGTACAGGAACGGTTAGATAGCGGCTCTTTTCAAGATTACATTAATAGCACACTAAGACAACATGTAAACCAGATTAATATTACAGGCCCTGCACTAAAAAAGTTAGAAGAAAATGGCAATGTATTAATACAACAAAACATGCCTAGAGTTATTCAAGTAATAACTGATAGAATTGATGCAGTTATGAGTGATGTTGTTAATCAAAAACTAAGAGACATACAATTTCCAGAACGTAGCATAGATCCAAAGTTAATTGATACACGGAAGTTAAAAATTAAAAGAGAAAACATTGAGGATTTTGGTAATACTGCAGGTATAGAAGACATTGCAGACAATGTACAACTTACCATTATGAATGATGCAGTTGTTATTGAGAACAAAATTATTACAAACCAAATCAATACAAATTCTATTGTTACAGACAATTTAGTTACTAAAGACATAGACAAAACTCAACCCTGGGTTTCAGCTCTTAAAAAAGATTTCATAGAAAGTATCCCTAAACCTGTTGCTCCTAAAGACTGGAGTTTTAAAGTTGCAGAAATGGAAGCACGTATCAAAGTAAATGAAGAGCGTGGCGGGCATTTAAAACAACTAGAAGTTAGTGGCGAAGCATTGCTTAGTGATGTACTATATACAACTCCGGGTAATAATCGTGTGGGTATTAATACACTAGAGCCTAGTGATGCACTTACTGTATGGGATCAAGAAGCAGAAGTAGTAATAGGAAAACACAAAAAACAAGAAGGATATATAGGAACACGCCGCAGACAGAGTATAAACATAGGTGCTAATAATAAAGTTGGTATTACTGTTAATAGTGAAGGAACAGTAATTATAGATAAACTACAACTACAGGGTAAAATTATATCTAGTAGCCGTGATTTTCCTAATCATGCAAGTAAACAGGGTGATATAGTTTTCAATACTAATCCTCAAGTAGGCAAATACATTGGATGGGTTTGTTTGGATGGAATACGTTGGGCTGGATTTGGTAAAATAGAATAATGAAAATTGTTTTCTGTATAGGTAATGGTGAAAGTCGTGCAGGTTTTAATTTAGCAAAGTTAAAACAATATGGAGAGCTATACGGAGCCAATGCAGTTTTTAGAGATACAGAAGTAGATCATTTAATATGTTGTGATAGACGTATGGCTATGGAAACAGTAAGCAAAGGTTATAAAGGTTTAGTCTATACACGCAAAGATTGGTACAGTTTCTTTCCTTATGATAACTTTAGACAACTACCAGAACTGCCCTGGGAAGAAAAAGAAAAGCATACACAAAGTTTCCATATGGGCAGTGGATTACATGCAGTAAATGTTGCACTACAACACAAACCTAATATTATTATTGTCATAGGACATGACTTTTGGAGTAGTGGATCTAAACATAATAATCTATATAAAGGCACAGAAAACTATGCAGATGTAATTGCTCCTGCAGTAGATCCTAGTTTTTGGATAAAACAGTTTGTAATGTTTTTTCAAAAATATACTACTACACAGTTTGTATTTTGCCAGCCAAATATAGGTAATTGGCAAAAACCTATGGGTTGGAGTAATGAGGTATTCCCAAATTTACAATTTCAAGAATTAGGAGAATTGATAGATGTACTTAATCAGTCATAGAGGGAACATTGAGGGAAGAGATCCTGAAAGGGAAAATAATCAAGGGTACATAATTGAAGCAATTAAATCTGGCTATTATTGTGAAGTAGATATATGGGGAAAAGTAAACGGAGAACTTTGGTTAGGGCATGATGCTCCACAATATAAAACAGATAGTCGTTTTTTAAATCATCCTAAAATAGTTGTGCATTGTAAAAATAAGTTAGCAATTGATAATTTAAATGGTTGGGGTATACATTGGTTTTGGCATCAGGATGATGATTACACAATTACAAGTCAAGGCTGGACCTGGGCTTATCCTGGTAAACCTAACGCAGGTCATAATTGTATTGCAGTCATGCCAGCAACACATTTAGATGTAAGTGAATATGCAGGTGTATGTAGTGATTATATCGGACAATATAAATGATTAAATTAGTCATATTTGACTTAGATGGTGTCCTTATAGATAGCAAGCAGATTCATTACGAAGCTCTTAACCGTGCTTTGGGTGATGAGTATGCCATTAGTATAGAAGAACATTTAGCAAACTATGATGGTTTGCCTACCAGGTCCAAATTAAATATGCTATCAGAACGTAAAGGCTTGCCCACGGATCGTCATGCGTCAATCGCCAGGGCCAAACAAAAGGCAACAGTTGATATACTAAAAGAGACTGTTGAACCTCGAGACGATTTTACGGACATGTGTCGCGAGTTGAAAGACAGAGGTTATACACTAGCCTGTGCAAGCAATGCAGTTCGCGACACAGTAAAAATGAGTTTGCTTAAATTAAACCTTATAGAATATTTTGATTTTTGGTATAGTAATGAAGATGTTGAAAAACCTAAACCACACTTTGAAATGTATTTTAAATGTATGCTTACTGCAAACTGTAAGCCTAGCGAAACACTTATAATAGAAGACAGTCATATAGGTAGACAAGCAGTATTAGATAGTGGTGCAAATTTACTAGCAGTAGAGGATACTAAAGATATTTACTTGAGCAAAGTGCTAGATGCTATAGAAGAATATGAAGAACCTAAACGTAATATACCATGGAAGAGTAAAAAAATGAATGTACTAATACCAATGGCAGGTGCAGGAAGTAGATTTGCTGAACAAGGATACACATTTCCTAAACCTCTTATAGAAGTAGGTAATAAGCCTATGATACAAGTTGTAGTAGACAATTTAAATATTGAAGCAAACTACATTTTTATAGTGCAAAAAGAACATTACGAAAAGTATAATTTAGAAACAGTTTTAAATCTAGTAAAACCTGATTGTACCATTGTACAAGTTGAAGGTGTAACTGAAGGCGCTGCCTGTACAACGCTTTTAGCAAAGGAGTATATAGACAATGAAGACCCGCTCATCATCGCGAACTCGGACCAATTCGTCGAATGGAACTCAAACGAAGTCCTTTATGCATTTTCAACAGAGGGCGTGGGAGGTGGCATCCTCACGTTTGAAAGCACACATCCAAAATGGAGTTATGCACGTACAGACCAAAATGGATGGGTTACCCAAGTTGCTGAAAAACAACCTATTTCGATTAACGCCACTGTTGGTATCTATTATTGGGCACGTGGTTGTGATTACGTTAGTTCTGCACTTCAGATGATTGATAAGAACATTAGAACTAATAACGAATTTTATGTATGTCCTGTGTTTAATGAATTTATACAAGGTGGAGGTAAAGTAAGGATTAAGCATATTAATCCAGAAGGAATGTGGGGATTAGGTACACCTGAAGATCTTACACATTTTTTAGCCAATTATAGTGGAACTTATTAATTTGCTAACGGATTGTCTAATGCCCGTTGTATTTTACGCATAAGTCTATCTTCTAGTTCTTTAGTATCACGATTCACTGTTTCTCTCAAACTATCTCTTTTAGTTTCAAATCTACTTTCGGCATCAGTTATCATGTTACGGACATCGTCCACACTTTTACGAACCATGTCTTCTGTTCTGTCTGCTTGTTGTTCAATACGTAGTATATCATCACGCAACCCGCCTTTGATGTCACGTGTATATTCTACAGTGTCTTCCATTTTGGATTCCATGATTTGCATACGTTTGTCATATGCATTGATTTTTGCTTCGTATTCTTCTTGTTGTTCTACAAATTCTATAGCCTGTTCTACTTTTTGATACATTAAAAAGCCACCATACAATGCACCAAGTACACTACCAATAACTGCAATAAGAGCAGATATTGACATAAAACTAACTTTGAAGCCAAGGATACGGAACTGTTTATTCTTTAAGTTCTCTATACCTTCTTCCATGTTTTCAATTTCTTCACCTAAATCTTTTGCCATGTTATTTCTCCAAACCTTGTTTAGATTGGCTTTGTAATTCTCTTAACTTTTTAAGTTCTTGCTCTAATTTTAAAACTTCCAATCTTTTCTTCTTTAATTCTAATTGATAGAGTGTGTTACAGTTAATACGTTCTTTAGGACCGTCAAGCGGTATTGTGATTCTTGCATATACTCCAACATCCTTAGTACTGTTGCCTATAGTTGTATTGTCGTCAAAAGGACTTTGATAGTTGTCTATTATACCAGTCACACCAAATTCCAAATTGGTACTACCACCAATAGCATTTTGGCAATCTAAATCGCCTGCTTTAAATTTATCGCTAGAATAATTACCCGATGCGTTTGGTAATTGAAGATTTAATGAACTGCTATTGGCGAATGCTGTGCTAGATAAAACTGTAAGTGTTAGTGTTGTAAATACAAATTTTTTCATACCTATTCATGCTTGAATCTAGAACATATTTTAGATGATATACTTGAAGATTTTAAATCCTCATTCCTCATCTTTGACCTACTACATACGTATTCAGCATTGTATTTGTCAACTTCTCTAATATAAACATCTACTTCTGCACGTTCCAAATATTTTATATTCAATATTGTATATTGAGATACAAATGGAATAGGTCTCCAGTCTTTATCGAACACTCCTATCTCATAATATTCAACATCATTCCTTTTATTGAAAATTTGCATACGGGTGACAATTAAATCATCCATATATGCATAACTCCATTTAGGATAAGTTGGAGTCATCTCATGACTAAAAGCACCATGAGAAAACAGAATCAACCATAATGTTATAAAATATTTATACATTTACTTTGCTACACACACCGCTTCAATTGTTGCTGAATAGTTACCACCTGGAAATGCTTTGTTTCCACCATTTGTAGCAACCGAAGTAGACTTAAACCATGTAGAACCAGTTGCGGTTAGATCAAACTGTGTAGTTTGTCCAGATACTGTCTTTGCACTTTCATAACCTGCCATGCCTGTTGCATCACTTACGCTACTAACTTCTGTAGAGCCTGTCCATGATACTGTATCATTAAGTGACGGGCTAGTACTAAATGAAGTTGGTGTAGTAATTTGTGCATAATAAGCATCAGCCAATGTTACATCATATCTTACAATAGGCTGTACACCACCGTCGGCGGCAGCTGTTGTTAGTGTATAAGCATTTGGGTTTCCATATGTACCTGGTGTATCAGTTGTTATTACACAACGTGATTGCACAGTTCCACTTATTGGTACATCAACAGCTTGTGCTGATAATGTGAATAAACTCATAGCAACTATTATACTTGCCTTTTTGAGCATTTTTCTCTCCTATTTGTATTGCTGAGAAATCATTTTCTCATGCAATATCTGTTGTGCTAAGCCGTTTCTCAACCCGGCTTTGCTATCTGGTAGTTTAGCATCTACCAATCTAATTGTTTCTTTGTACTGACCACCTGGTATAGTTGCGGCAAGATACGTATTATTAATCTGATTTTGCATAATATTATTCATTTGTTCTATTCTTTGATTTTCTGCAAAAAGTGCTGCAGTATCAGATGCTGACATTAATTTTTCTAATCTATACTTTCTCTTCTTTTCTTCAGCTTCTTCTTTTTCTTTTTCTTCTTCCTCAGCTAGTCTTTCTTCATTTTCTTCTATAGATAATTTTTCCTCATCGTTTAAATTAACAAACTCATCTTTTGTAGCATCATATAAATCATCTAGATTAACTGTAGGTACAACAGGCACTGGTGTCTTATACCCTGGACAACTTGGACTAAATTGTGGGTCATAACAAGGATCAACTTTGTAACTGTAGATAACACTCGCATCATCTACAGTACCTGTACCCTCTACTTCTATAGAACCATCTCCCCATGCTTCTCTAGGGATATCACCTATTCCAATAACCTTTCTAACTTCTATTCCTCCTGGTGCACCTGACCAGTCTTCTGTATCTCTAAAAACATATCCAGTACCGTTTGCATTTTTATTTTGTACATGAACTTTCATATCATCTTCAGGATTTTTATTTGCAGTGTATCTATAAAATACTCCATTAATATCTAAGCCAGGTGGTGCAGGTAGTACATCTTTCATACTCCAACTGTGTCCGCTTTGAGCAGCATTACCAGTCGTACCATAATATGGTGCAATGTTATCAGAGTAACAATAGTAGGGATAAAATCCCACCAATACTCCAAGTAGCAGCTTTTTTAACATCTACTTGTTCTTCCTTACCGTTCTTTTCATGTTTCTTTTTATCTTCGTGTGATTCCCAACCAATCTTGGCTGCCTCTCCAATTTTACCTTCATAAGGACATGGTGTACCTGCCATCATCATAGCATCAAATACTTTCTTATCCTGACACATTACACTAACTGCAGCAACTTTCATGCCCATGTCATATAGTGTCTTTGCATTTTTTAATCTTATACAGTTGTCTTCTGTAAATGTAGTACCTGCACTTATACCTAATATCTGTGTTTGTACTGCACCGGCAACACCAATTGTACATAAATCACTATTACTGCCACTACTAAACTGCGGACTAATAGCACTCGGTGGTGGTGATTTTACAGTTGTTTCCATATTTCCTTCAGTAATAATTTTACTGTTCGTTGTGCTTTCTGTTACTATTGTTTCTGCATTAGCCATGCCAATGAAGAATACAGCTAGGCTGTAAATAAATATTTTTCTAATCATAGATTCTCTCTTTGTAAGACAATATTGTCATATGTAATAATATTTATGTAAGCCTCTCTTTTAATAAATTTATACAAATATTTATAGGTTGTTTGTCGTATTTTCCAGCGATACAAAAAATTGACGGAACAATAATTTGTACCGATTTTTGGTACAAAAAATTGACGGTTTGATAGGTTGACATACCTAGTTTATATGCTATATTAAGTATATGTTTGATAACAGTATACATCGTATTGGGTTTGCATGTAAGTATTTTCATCCAGACCGTACACTAAAGAAAAAACAGTTAGAAGAAATAGAACGTCCACTTAATGAACGTACTACAACTATTACATGGCTTAACAGACAGACTAAAGAAGTTGCAGAACAACGTTTGTGGGATATTATGCAACACAATATTAAAAGTGTTGAAAGACTAATTACTTACGTAGGGAGTTTACCTAATGAGTTACGAATGGTTCGATTGGGCAGTAGCATATTGCCTGCTTACACTGAGTCTAGTTGGAGTTACTATTGGCAGTTACCTGATGTACGCCAGTATCTCGAAACACATCTTGCACCTGTCGGGGATAAAGCTCGTGCTCTTGATGTACGGATTAGTATGCACCCTGGTCAGTTTACTGTGCTTGCAAGCGATAATCCAGATATTGTTGATAGGAGCATAGAAGAATATGAATATCACACCGATGTCCTCAGGTACATGGGATATGGCAAGTCCTTCCAGGACGCCAAATGCAACGTACATATCGCAGGTAGAAAAGGTCCACAAGGCATCATTTCAATCCTCCCAAGACTTTCTCCGGAATCGAGAAATGTCCTTACAATCGAGAATGATGAGAATTCATGGGGACTGGATGCGAGTCTCGAACTTACGGAACACTGTGCCCTCGTTCTCGATATACACCACCACTGGGTTAAAACGGGTGAATACATCTCGCCCCTGGACGAAAGAGTATCTCGCATAAAAGACAGTTGGCGAGGTGTAAGGCCTGTCATACATTACAGTGTCAGCAGAGAAGATTACCTAGTTGATCATTGTTCAATAACAAAACCTAATTACAATACTCTACTTGAAGACAATTACAAAAAAGCTAAACTAAGAGCCCACAGTGACATGTACTGGAATTCTGCAGTTAATGAATGGGCAATACAATTTAACAAAGAATTTGACATTATGTGTGAAAGCAAGTTCAAACAAGTAGCATCAATTGACTTTTACAATCAAATGTACCAACAGAATATAAGTGCTAATTTATTTAAATAGTGTTGAGCGGCAAATCCGCCAAGACAAAACCGCTCAACAACTATAAGCGGTTTTCTATACTATTTTACTTTTTATTGTATATATGATATAGAATCCAAACTGCCACTAGACCAATTAATCCCTGAGCTGAAAGTGCAGTGATTATACCTGTGATATTGTCTATGATAGTAATGTTTGGCCAAAACGGAATGTTTTGTCCACTAAACAATACTTCTAGTACAATGCCTAGTGCTATAAGGCTAACACCAATTTCAGTTAGTGCTCCTGCCCATGTTTTTATGCTTTTTACGATATCCATAATAGATCTCCTTCCTAGCAATTAAACGATTTTTAAAATCGTGTTTTATTTAGACTACAACTTTTCTTTATAAACATATGCTATATGGTTCTAGATACAAAAAATACACATTTTCTGGTTGACACAATCCTATTATATGCTATTATAACTGTATAAATTGATTCCGCAGGTAACGAAAGTTCGTGGATCGCCCATAGAGGTCTAGGTTCAAAAACATACACATAATAAAAAAGATTGCCTTACACACTTAAATGATAGAAGGTAATCTTTTTATTGACATGGGTACAAAATTATTATATAATGTGCCTATACATTTAAAAGACAGAAAGGAATATTATGTCTAATACAAAAACTAAAATGACTAAACAAGCAAGAGTATTAAATGCTCTTAAAGATGGAAACCGATTAACAAGTGCAGATATCCGTAATAAATTTAAAGCAGGAAATCCGCAGGCAGTTATCCAAGCATTACGTTTTGCTGGTAACCCAATTTACTTAAATGAAGTAAAGTCTACTACAGGTAGAAAGAGTATGAGATATACTTTAGGTACACCAAGCAGAAAAGTTATTGCTGCTGGTTACAAAGCTCTAGCTTCCAAGCAAGTTTCTTTATAAAACTATAAGAGAGGACAGAAATGTCCTCTCTTTTCATTTGAGGATTTGATGACTAAAACTCCTGATGGCATTGAGCTTGCATTATTACATGCACTAAAATACGAACTAGCGACTTTTAAAGTAGCAGATAAAAAAGCTCGTTGGGATATAAATGAATCGGAATCCAAAGCCATAGAGAAATGGATGGTAAATAGGATTAAAGACATTTCCAAAAGATTATAATGATGTACGATTGCATAATTCCAATAGGATGTAGCCATATGTATGGCGCTGAACATGAAAGCACAAATAATCTGACAAATCCAAGTAAACACACATGGGTAGATCTTATTGGTGAACATATGGATTTGCCTGTTTATAATTGTAGTGTTCCAGGTGCAAGTAATCAAACAATTTTAAGGAAATTACAAATTGCAATAGACTATTGTAAAAGAAGAAATCTAAATCCACTGTTTATTTTACAGTGGTCACAATATCATCGTTATGAAACTATTGCTGAATGTGCTTACAATGTATGTGAAGATTTTCCTTACATTCGTACATACGTAGAAATCTTTAATGCAAGTGATAATACAGAAGTTACTAATTGGGCTCATAGTTTTTATAAATTATTTGATGATTCAAGTTTGTTTTATGAAACAACTCGTGTTGTAGAACATGCAAATTTGTCAGCACAAAACTATAATGTTATAAATTGTTTAGCTCATAGTTGGAAAGACAAACCAGTATTTAAAAGTCAATTTGTAGAAGGACATCGTAAAGATCAAGTAATTTTTGAAGCACTAGATGATATATACAAAGATTTAAATTGTAATGAAAGTACAAAACTTAAAAAATATGGTGTTAGGGGATATGATTGTCCTACAACAACTGCAAACTTACATTTGATGTGGGAAAACATAGAAAAATATAATTGGTGGCATTGGGAGGAAGAACCATATACAACTGGTTTAAAACATTGGTGTCAAGAAAATAATTTAGAACTTGGTCCTAACAAACACCCTTTAGAAAGTGCAAATAAAGTTGCATTTGAATTTGCAATTAATAACAAATCTTTTACAGATATGATTGGAATATAATGAACATTGGTATAATAGGCGTAGGCAAACTAGGTTTATCTTATGCATTAGTGTTTGAAGAATCAGGATTTAATGTATTTGCAAGTAGTTATAAACAGGAATATGTTGAATTGCTACAGAATAAAATTGTAGATACAGTTGAGCCTGGCATTAAAGACAGACTACAAAATAGCAAAAATATTATTTTTACAACAGATAACTATAGAGTAATTACTCAATGTGAATACATTTATGTTATGGTGCCAACACCTAGTCTACCTGCAGGAAACTATGATATTAGTGCAGTAGAAACAGTAGCAAAAGACTTTCTAAATTATGAAGGTGATGTACGTAACAGAAAATTAATAATAGGTTGCACAATGAATCCAGGAGATACAAAACGTATACAAAATATGTTAACTCCTCTTGGTGTCAAGGTTGTATACAGTCCTACTTTCGTTGCACAAGGAAATGTAATAGACAGAATATATAATCCGCCTGGTGTATTATTTGGTACAGAGCATATAGATATTGGTAAAGAGTGCCAAAAGATTTGGAGTAAGATTCAAAAGAACAATGCTCCTTTAAGTATAGTAAATCAAACCACTGCAGAAATACTAAAATTAACTTTTAATTGCTTGATGACTTTACGTATTAGTTTTTATAACCAAATAGGTGAACTGGCAATACAATCTGGAGTTGCTGAAGATCTACAAGAGATAGACAGTGCTATTAATAGGTTCAATGATATGGATCTAGGTTTTGGTTTTGGATTTGGCGGACCGTGTCTACCTAGAGATAATAGAGCAATGGTTGCTTATGCACGTAGTATAGATAGTGATTATGTGTTTGGTGATATTGTAGATAAATTCAACAATGATCATAGCAAATTTCTAGCAGATTATCTTATTGGTGAAAATGTAGATGAAAACCCTTACTATTTTGATTACGTTACATACAAGCCAGGAGTAACTATTACTGATGAAAGTCAGCAGTTTGAATGTTGTTGTAAACTTTTAGAACTAGGCAATACAGTATATGTAAATCCAAGTAAATACTTGCCTACAGAATTTAAAAAAATACTTACAGAAAAGTACCAAAATAAAGTAATCTTTAAATCAAAAGATGAATTAATTGAAGAAAGTATTGACTTCTATGAAGTTAATATGTAATAACAAAGCCGGCATAGCTCAGTTGGTAGAGCAGTTGATTTGTAATCATCAGGTCGCGAGTTCGAATCTTGCTGCCGGCACCATTAAACTTGGGAGATAAAAATGAAAGTAGGCGATCAAATAATACTTGCAGCTAAGAAACAAGCAGAAGGCGAAATTGCAGTTCATTTAGCAAACATTGAAGTTTATAAAACAATGCCAGCAGGTATTGGTGAACATTCAGATGTTACTGAAGCAGTCATTGCAGAACTTGATAAATTGGCTTCAGCACAAGATCGTATTGATATGATTGAAAAATATTTTTCCAAAGAGATTCTCTAACATATGGATCAAATTACAGTTACACTCAGAAACAGAAGCAATGAACTATTAGATGTTTTCATAGATGTAATTGAAAGTAGTTTATCTACAAAATGGTTAACATCACTTAATACACTATTAAGACAAGAATACCATTTGGAAAAAAATTACCATTGGATGGGATTTTCTGAAAGAGATTTGCATGTACTATGTGATAAAATTAACTTTAGTTGTAATACAATAAAAATGTTTAATTGGGAAAATGTAGGACTTGCCCAATATGACATTCCAGAACATTTTACTGCAGAAAATACAATAGTAAAAGGTGACATAGGACCTGGACTACCAGGTGGACATGTGAATCACGACATGTTCAATAATTTACATAGGCATTTCGAAGAGCTACAAGGACAAGCAGGAAGAATATCTCCTTACTATCAACGTGCACCTAAAGAAATACGTTGGCACATAAGACAACTTAATTTATTATGTCATGAATTTGAATCTCGTGCATTAAGTTTAAGGAAATCCAAATATGCACCTGAGTGGCAACAGTATAACCAACTGTTTTGTTTTCTAAACACTCCAACTTTTAATTTAGATCCAAATACAGACTTTGATGCATTTGGTGTCCATACTCTTATACGAAAACAAGGTGATGTTACAATGGGTATCGATAAGAGTGTAGGCAAAAGTCATTGGGAAGTTTTCAATGATGAAGGAGATGTTGATCTAGATAATACAACTACTATTGCATTAACATCACAATGGCAAGGCAGTGGAGATTTTGATGTCCGCTGGAGTCAAACAGATCTTAGTATGTCTCCTACTGTAAAACGATTTATTGAATGGTTGAAAAGAAATAACTTGGATCCAGAAGATCCTAGTTTAACACTGGGACATCCTGTTGTAGCAAAGGTTGATTTAGAAAAAAGTTTTGGCTCAAACAATTACAAAGACGTACAGGACAAGTTAATAAAAAATCTTGATGTATATAAAATTAAAACAAGTGATGCTGAGTGTGTATTTGATTATAGATGGGACGATGAAAATTATAGTAACACACAAATTTGTTTATTACATTGATAAGTAAGTAGTCAGCAGGAGAAAAGTTATGTCAAATCAGGACACATCAACAAAATCTTCAACTACAAGTACACAAGTTATAAATCCTAAAAATTTAGATCAATATGGAATTAAAAGAGAGATAGATCCTATGGAATGGGCAGAAATCTATGGACATGAAAATTTCCGTGAAAACAAAAATTCTAGTATAAAGTAGTTGACACTCCTATTAATTAGTAGTATACTGATTAGTAATTAATAGGAGGATTTTATGCAACAGGAAATAGAATTTGCAGTACAAGAAGCTCGTACAATGCAATTGACACAAGAACAAACAATTAAATTTATTATGAAGATGGCAGGTTGTGATTATGCAACTGCAAAAAATGCTATTACAAAAAGATACGAATACTCTTATTAACTAATACGGACAGTTGGCTGAGTGGCTTAAAGCGGCGGATTACTAATCCGTTGTACCCAAAAGGTACCGTGGGTTCGAATCCTACACTGTCCGCCAATTTTTACAGATAAATATTTTTATGTTAAAACTTACAGAAAAAGCAACAGAATATTTAAAGTCAGTTACTCCTGATGGTGACTATGTTACACTTGGTGTTAAAGGTGGAGGATGTTCAGGCTTTACATATGTTTGGGATCATAAATCAAAATGGCCAGATGTAAAGTGGAGCGAGCCTATCAACGACATATTGGTTGTTGATCCTATAGCAGAAATGTTTGTGCTAGGATGCACAGTTGATTGGGTCAACGAACTAGGAGGTAACTATCTAAAAGTTATCAATCCAAATGCCGTTGCCAGTTGTGGTTGTGGAGAAAGCTTCGCAGTTTAAATTTTTCTACTGCTACTAGCATCATATCTGTTATATTGTCTTAGTATACTACTTTGCTTTTGAGCAAATTTTTTTTGATTGCAATTACTGCATACATGAGCAGAACTTCTTTTATCAAACGTTTTACTGGTCCTTGTAAAGTCATGTCCACAATTATCGCAACGTAAAATGTACACCGTATAACCTATTGTACATTCTTCTTTTTTACCACGACGTGTTCTATTGTAAGTTCTGTATTCTTTTACAGTTTCCAGTATCATAAAAATATTTAGCACACGGCTAGATTAAAACAGGTTATAAATACACTATAAATTAGGAGTCTAAACAAGATGGCAAAACAAACCGTAAACTTAGGTAGTAGTGCAAACGACGGTACAGGTGATCCGTTACGTACTGCCTTTGATAAAATCAACGATAATTTTGATGAACTTTATCTATACAGTACTGCTGCAAGTGGCAACAATATTACAATAACTGGCAACACTATTGCTAGTGATAATACAAATGGTAATGTTATTATTGATCCAAATGGTACAGGTAGACTAGTAATAGCAACAGGTGCAGAAATTAGATTAACAGACCATACCGACAATGGAGTTGCATACGTTGATGCTGATGGCGATATACAAACAAGTGGTGCATTTACTTTCGATGGAACAAATGTAGCAACTACAGGAAATATAAGTGTTAATACAAGATTATTACTAGAAGATAACAGAATTACAACACAAACAACTAACGATGATATTGATATTGATCCAAATGGTACAGGTAAAATAAATTATATTACAACTGCTCAAACAACAGTAGGAGCTGCAGGTGGTGCTGATGCCTTACCGGCTACACCATCAACATATTTTCAAATCAAAATCAACGGTGTAAATTACGTAGTACCAGCATACGCAGTTAGTTAAGGAGTAGTACATGAGCAAGCAAACTATTAATGTAGGTACTGCTAGTGACGACGGCACAGGTGATAGTCTACGTGCTGCTTTTGTAAAGGTAAATGAAAACTTTACAGAAGTTTACAACGAAATAGGCGGCGATAGTCTAAGTGAACTTAAATTAACTTCTAATAAGATAACAACTGACAATACCAATACAAATATTATTTTAGACCCTAATGGCACTGGTAAAGTAGAAGTTGAAGGAGATAGTTTATTTCGTGGAGACACAGTAGCAACAGGACAAATTAGAGGTGCTACCCTACAAGTAGATGGCAATGCAAACATAGATGGCGATATAATCGTTGATGGTTCAATGACTGCAGGTGCATTTACTCCTAGTAGTATTACAGTATCAGGTGCGTTTGTCGCAAATGGTACAGTAGACTTAGGTGATAGTAGTGCAGATACAGTTACAATTACAGGACGCATTGACAGCAGTATTGTTCCAGATGCAACTGCAACTTATAATTTAGGATCTAGTTCACTAAGATTTGCAACTGCATATGTAACAGACTTAGATGCAAGTGGTGATGTTACTATTGGTGGAAACATTACAATAGGTGATGCTACCACTGACAGTATTAGCATTAATGCAGATTTAAACAGTAACTTAATACCCAATACACATAACACATTTGATATAGGAAGTACTACAAAATATTATAGAGATGTTTTTGCAACTACATACACAGGCACAAGTTCAGAGATTGGTGGTTTACAAACAATTAGTAATACTATTCAAAGTATATCAACTAATAGTGACATAACTATAAATCCACAAGGAACAGGAACTTTTATAGTTGCTGGTGATACTACATTAAATGGTGGGTTAACTGTTTCTGGGTCAAGTGACTTTGATACCATTACTACAGATGGATTAACTATTGTAGATAATAACATACAAGGTTCTCGTAGTAATGATAATATTAATTTAATACCAAACGGTACAGGAAACGTAGCATTAGGAAATTTAGTTTTTGATGCAGATCAAGTAGTAGGATCTAGTCAGGACAACTATGTTTTAACGTATGATGATGCATCAGGTACTATAAGATTAGAAGCCAATGCAGGCGGTGGTGGAGCAATAACAAGTATTGTTGAAGACACAACCCCACAACTAGGCGGTAATTTAGATTTAAATGGTAACGATATCACAGGCACAGGTGATATTAATATAACTGGAACTGTAACTGCAACAAATTTAGTTGGAACATTTACAGGTTCCACTGACTTTGATACTATAACTACAGACGGCTTAACACTTGTAGACAATAATATTAGTGCAAATAGAACTAATGATGATCTAATACTTTCATCAAGTGGTACAGGAAGTATCAATATAAACGGAACAGTAACAGGCACAGGCGTACTAGATGAAGATAATATGGCAAGTGACAGTGCTGTTCATCTTGCTACTCAGCAGAGTATCAAAGCATATGTGGATTCACAAATAACTGCTAGTGGAGATATAACTTCGGTTACTGCAGGTGATGGTTTAACTGGTGGTGGAGTATCTGGTGCAGTAACATTAAATGTGGTTGGCGGTACAGGTATTGATGCAAACGCAGATGACATTTCTATTGATTCAACTGTAGCAACATTAACAGATACACAAACACTAACAAACAAAACCTTGACATCACCTATTGTCGGTGGCACTACAACAAGTGCTTCAGGTAACATTATTTTAGAACCAGCAACCAATATTGTTGAAGTTAGAGGTGATGGTTCATCAGTAGTTGGTCAATTACAATTAAATTGTCATGTTAATTCACATGGCCAAGTAATTGCTTCTCAACCTCATTCAGCAGGTGCTACAAATACATTAACATTACCAGGTGGTACTACAATTGGAAATGGTGACGCAACTTTAGTGTCAGATTCTGGTACACAAACATTAACAAACAAAACATTAACAAGTCCAGTTATTAATACTGGTGTAAGTGGTACTGCAATCCTTGATGAAGATAATTTTGCAAGTGATAGTGATACACAACTTGCAACACAACAAAGTATTAAAGCATATGTTGATACGGAAACAGGAAATGTTGCTTCTGATTCGATGACATTTACTAATAAAACATTTGATGTTGAAGGTACAGGAAATAGTATTAGTAATATTGATGTTGCAGATTTTAAAGCGGCGGCAATAGTTATTGAAAGTGAAGGTATTGGAAGTAACGACAATGATACAACTTTACCTACATCGGCAGCAGTAAAAGATTATGTTGATACTAATTCACAAGGTGCAATAGCAACTGCTGGTAACACAGGCTCAGGAAGCATTGGTGTAGGAGATACACTACAGGCACTAGGTACAACAAATGAAATTGATGTCAATGCCGCCGGTAGTGCATTATCATTTAGTTTAGCAGATGATATCTCAGGTGTAACAAGTATTACTGTTAGTGGCAGTTTAAACACAGATGGTATACAGATTGTAGACAACAATATAAGTTCAGATAGAAGTAATGATGACCTTACACTTGATGCTAATGGTACCGGACAAATTGTTTTCAGAGCACCAATACAGATTAATGAAGGCATTGAAGAAAAGTTTGAAACAACAACAGGTGCAACAGGTGTTACTGCTTTAGATTGTAGTACTGGACATATACATTATCTTACAGGTGCAAGTGGTGATATAACTGCAAACTTTACAAATTTAACACTTACTCAAGAATATGCCACAAACCTAACAGTAATAATTAATCAAGGTGGCACACCTTACGAAATTACTGCTGTTCAAATAGGTGGTGCGGCACAAACACTAAACTGGCAAGGTGGTTCAGCACCTACAGGAAATGCTAACGGTATTGATAGTTTTTCATTTACAATACTAAATGATGGCGGTTCTTATGTTGTTCTTGGACAGATGGTAGACTTTACATAATGCCAATAATTGGAACAGTAAACGGTAGTTTTTTTGCAGGACGTAGATCAACTGCTTACAGTGGTGCGGCGTGGGATCCTTCAACAGATATAACTACTGCATTTTGGATAGATGCCTCAGACACAGGCAGTTATACATTGAGTGGTAGCACAGTTACAGCAGTCACCGACAAGGCAAGTAATTTCTCAATCACAGTCAACGGTACACCAACCAGAGTTACCAGTGGATTAAACAGTCTTAACGTATGGGACTTTAGCGGATCTGGTGAGGACTTTACTACATCAGACGAACAGGCAGTAGCATCCAGTGGTAATCACTGGGCCATAGGCGTGTTTCTGGCGGACACCGTAAATGACACGCAGGACAGTTTCTACAGTTTTACAAACAACACAGTAGCAGCAACCAGCAAAAGAGGCTATGCTGTCAGTTCTGGTAACGCCAGTGCATTCAACGGTGAGTTAGACCTAGATGGATTAAGTTCAAACAGAATTTCATCAACCATAGGTAACCTCGAAGCCTTTGACTCAGCAGTCAGCCTTGACGCATTTCATCTGGTAGGCACTATATTTAACAAAACTGGTAACCAAATCGCCGCCAGGGTAGATGGTTCAAACGCATTTACTCCTGTGAACGACTACGACAACTCAATCAACACTGACCAAGACGTGAGAATCATGCGTAACAGGGCTAACGAGAGACTGGATGGCAGAGTAGCAGAATTTTTTTGTGTTGCTGCCATTCCGGGTACAGGCGGCACAGACATAACAGATTTTGAAAAAGCAGAAGGTTATCTTGCTCACAAATGGGGCTTAACCGCCAACTTACCAGTTGATCACCCATATAAATCGTCAGCACCGTAAGATAAATACTGTATAACGAGGAGTATATAGTATGGCGGCTCCAGTATGGATCACACCACCAGGCGATTTGGGCACAGTAGTAGAAGGCGAATTCTATCAAATTCAACTTAATGCAGACAATGCAAATAGTTACAAATACCTTAGTGGCGTTCTTCCTGTAGGTATAAGAGTTACTACAAATGGTGTTATTGAAGGCAATCCTAAAAACTATGATTATATACAGGGTGTGCCAGCAGAAGTAGCAAAAGACGTCACTAGTAAATTTGTTGTTAGAGCAGTAAGTTTAGATGGCACAGTTGCAGATCGTGTTTTTGAGATGACTGTCACTGGACAGGATGCTCCCACAATTGATTCGACACCTGCAAGTAATTTAGGCGCATACTTAGATGGTGAGTTAGTAGATGTACAACTAACTGCTACAGATCCAGATCCTCTAGATACACTAACTTGGTCATTACAAAGTGGTCAAATACCTAGTGGTGTTACAGTTTCTAGCACAGGCAGAATTTACGGATATATAGATCCTTTTGCTGATATAGATGGTACACCAGGTTTTGATGATACAAACTTTGATATGAGTGAGTGGGATTTTAGAACGAAAGCAATAAACAAAAATTATGAATTTACTGTACAAGTTACTGATGGCAAAGATGTAGATTTCAAAACATATACGTTATATGCAGTAAGTAGAAACGCCGTTACTGCAGATATGGACTTAGTAACTGCAGATAATATTAATGATTCAAATACAAACATTGACATAAGTCAATTATTAGATGCAAGTGAAACAAATTTAAGAGTTCCTGCATTACTAACACAAAGTACAGGACTAGGACGCATCAAAGATAATAATGTCTTTAATTTCCAATTTTTAGGCAAAGACTTTGATGGCGATACTATTGATTATATACTTTCAAGCGGATCATTACCAACAGGACTATCTCTTAACAGTCAAAGTGGCTGGTTAACAGGTACAATTCCAAGTTTTAGTGCTATTGAAACAAATTTTACCTTTGGTATAAAAGTACAAAAACGAGATTTAACAGAATATATTAGTACCGAGACAAGTTTTACAATTACTGTTGTAGGATCAGAAGTAAGTAATATTACATGGCCTAGTAACAACTTAACTATAAAGACAGGAGAGCAAAGTCAACTAGACGTAATTGCTACAATAAGTGATGGGACACCTGTACAATATGAATTAAAAAGTGGTGTTACAACTATACCTGCAGGAAATTTTGTAGTAGGTGAAGAATATACAATAGTAACTGCCGGTACTACAGATTTTATTGCAATAGGAAGTTTTGATAACAAAGTAGGAACAAAATTTACTGCAACAGGAATAGGATCAGGCACAGGTACTGCAAGTTTAGGAACAAACAAACTTCCACAGGGTTTAAAATTAAACAGTGATGGATTTATAGTAGGTAGAGTAAGTTTCGAAACATTAATGTTCGATACAGGTACAACTACTTTTGATTTAGAAGATCTATACACAAACGAAACAACATTTGAATCTGTTTATAGTTTTGTAGCAAGAGTATTCAGTACTGATGGTAGTGTAGATACATATAAAAAGTTTACAATTACACTTACTGCAGATACAGATAGGCCTTATGATAGTGTATATGCACTAGCATTGCCTAGCCAATCACAAAGAGAAATTTATGAGAGTATAATACAAAATAGTGATGATATCCCTACACAAGATATTTACAGAATAAGTGATTATGCTTTTGGTGTACAAACAGATATAAGATCATTAATAATTACAGGACTTACTCCTAGTAATGAAACAGATTATATAAGTGCAATGAATAGAAACTTTTACAATAATACATTACGTTTTGGAGGGTTTAAAACTGCAAGAGCACTTAATTCAGATGATACTGTAAAATATGAAATAGTATATATAGAATTAGTAGATAATATGCAAGGGGTAAATCCAACTACAGGACTTAGTGATAGTCCTGCGTTAAGACAGGATCTACGTAGTGCAACTACCTGGACAAATCCATTTCATGTAAGTGAAACAATGCCTGATGTCAGTCATAGTCAATATCTTGCATCTCAGGACAATATGTACTTTGCTTATCCTAATAGTATAGAAAATATGAGAAGCAGATTAGGAACAGGAATAGGTCATCAAATATTAGAACGTAAAGTTCTTCCAAATTGGATGCAGGATAAACAGACTGACGATACAGTTTTAGGTTGGACATTGGCAGCACCTGTTGTATATTGTAAACCAGGGACTGCAGATAAAATAAAATACAGGTTAGAAGAACGAATTAAAAATGATAATTTAGACATTAAAAAGATAAGTTTTGAAATAGATAGATTTATATTAGATAATAACTTATCCAAAAATTTTGATAAAACTTCTAATATGTTTACTTCTACTTCTGAAACTAGTTTTGATGTAACTACAACAGTAACTTCATTTGATGGTGATGGTACAAGATTTTTTGCAACAATAGATACGTATACAGACAAAGATGAAGGCGATTTATATATCAAGTTTCCACAAGTTGGAGTTTTTGATAGGTTGCCTTATACTGAAAGATAAATATATACATAATTTCCAAGACGGAGAAAAAAGATAATGGCAAGTTCAATTGTAACAACAGGTATTGATACAGCATATCCAGTAGCAGGACAGGACAACGATAGTCAAGGCTTTCGTGATAATTTTACAAATTTAAAAACTGCACTTGATACTGCTAAATCAGAGATAACAGACTTAGAAGCAAAAGCAGTACTAAAGAGTGCGTTAAGTGGAGACTCACTAAGCAACGACGGTGCAGGTGCAGTGCTTGAAGATTTTGAACTTAAAGACATAAGCGAAACACGTATTGCTAAAGGCACAGTTTCAGGTACTCAAACATTTGATTTTAGTGCAGGCCCGTACCAAACACTTACAACTAGTGGTAGTGTCACTCTAGCATTTAGTAACTTTCCTGCTTCAGGAAAAGTTGGTACACTTAGAGTTGAAATAAACGTGGCAAGTGTAGCTCATACTATTACATTACCAAGTGCAGTAGATATAGGACAAGATCAATTAATTGGTTCAAATGGTGCTCGTGTAATTACTCCGGATAGAACAGGTGTTCATATATTTGAATTTGTAACTGATGATGCAGGTACAAGTATTGCAGTAATAGATTGCCTCAGAAACAATAGAGCCATAGAAGTTAGAACTGCAACTGCTGCAGGCCAAGCTGGTGATGCTGCAGGTGATATTGCCGCAGATGCTACAAACTTGTATGTTTGTACAGGTACATATGATGGTTCTACAGTTATTTGGAAAAAATTAGTTCTACAAGCAATTTAACAGTTGACTATTAAATTATATCTGCTATAATATAAACTTATTATTAGAGGTATAAATGAAACAAATCGATTTAAACAAATACAAAGAATTCGTACAAGCAGTTACAAGTGCTGAATCCAACAATGTGGGTGACATGAAAACTGCGGTAGACAATCTTGAAGACAGTGGTGTAAATGTAAGTTTACTACTGACTGGTGCAGTAGGTATCAGTGCAGAAGGTGGTGAGTTTATGGAAATTGTAAAGAAGTGTATATTTCAAGGCAAACCACTTAACGAAGAAACACAGTATCATGCTAAAAGAGAACTAGGTGATATTATGTGGTATTGGATAAATTCATGCCGTGCATTGAATCTTGATCCAAACGAAGTAATAGCAGAAAATGTTAAAAAGTTAGAAGCACGTTACCCAGGTGGTAGTTTTGATGCTTTCTATAGTGAGAATAGAAAAGACGGAGATTTATAATGAATAGATCAGCATATGCGACAACTAGTTATCAGTATGATGAAGGTTTACGTAAATTTATGTTGAATATGTTTAACCACACTGCTATGGGATTAGCAGTAAGTGGTGTTGTTGCTTATTTTGTTTATGCAACAGGATTAGTATACTCATTAATGAGTGGTCCACTAGCATGGGTAGTAATGTTAGCACCATTGGGTATGATTTTTTGGTATAGTTTTGCAGGACGTAATTGGGAACTATCTACTACAAAGAACTTTTACTATGCATTTACTGCCGTAATGGGTATAGGATTAAGTGCATTATTTGCAGTTTATACTGCCTATAGTTTAGTTCAAGTTTTCTTCATTACAAGTGCAACTTTTGCTGGTGCAAGTATATATGGATATAGTACTAAAAAAGATCTAACTTCAATGGGTAGTTTTTTAATAATAGGACTAATTGGAATAATAATTGCTAGTATTGTAAATATCTTCTTAGCAAGCAGTGGATTACATTTTGCAATTAGTATTATTGGTGTACTTATATTTACAGGTTTGACTGCCTGGGACACACAAAGAGCTAAACAAATTTATAACGAATGTGGTGGCGATGAAAGATACGGAGTACAGTTTGCATTAAGTTTATATCTTAATTTTATCAACTTATTCCAAATGTTATTAGCACTACTAGGAAATAGAGAATAGTATTTGCTTACAACAAAAGATCATTGGGTTTGTGGAATATTTGCATTATTAATGTATATAAGTCTTAAGATTACACTAAGTCCTACAGTATTAAGTTTATTTGGTGCATTTTTATTATATTGGAATTGGAGATCTTTTTTAATGTATTGTGAAAAAAGAAGGGTAGGTGAAATGTGAACCATCCACTAACTCCTAATGTTTTTGAATTATCAGACAGTGATTTAACAAAGAAGATAAATGAACTAAACAAACGTTTAGTATGGGCACATACTAGTGGCCATGGACATGTTGTAAATCAAATACATATGATGTTAGATGATTACAAAGCAGAACAACAACGTAGAGAACACGAAAGATACGAAAAATTAAACAATAAAGATAACAAAGGCAAAGACTGGGACTCGTTAATCGATGTATAATCAATGATAATAATAAAAGAAACTTTCAACAGTACTTGTGTACTAGAGGATTATTTACTTCCTAATACATGGAATATAGAAATTAAAGCTCATCCTAATGGACAAAAAGACAAAGATTTTTTTACAAAAGCAGTAGAACGTATACAATACTATATTTTTGATGTTTTAGAGAACAGTATTTTTGTTTCATATAAAAATTTACAACTACTTAACAACATTCCACTTAGAGCACAGGTTCATGTTTTTCCAGACGAACCCTGGGACCATATGGTAGCAATGTGTTTGTATACTAAACTTACTGCAATTTGTGAAGAAGTACTTTTTATAGAGAGTATTACAGTCAATAGTCTACAAAGTAGAACAGTAAGCCATAATTTTGGTGATCAGGATGGAGGAGGACAAGTGCTTCATGAGTTATTTAAAGATAATGAAGAAGCTCTTGACATTATCACACATTGGTACAAACCCCATCCTCAGGTATTACTATTACAAGAAGGACTTAAACTAGTTGAACAAAGTTGGGAAGATTCAGATATTGACATTAAGTATGAAAAGAGTGTAGACTTAGTTGAAGGTAAAGTAATAGATTTAAAACAATACAAAAAGAAGCCACCTGATAAAGACAATGACAATAATGCTTGATAACTATTCAAGACAAATATTAGATGAAGATCAAGCAGTTGAGATGCTATATGCAAATCCTCAACTAGATATTAGTAATCTATGTTTACAAGACGTATCTAAGTTTAATAACGCCTGTAATAAACTACACTATAATACTATGCTTAAACAATTGGGCGAGTTAGATATAGATGTACAACGGTTCCATAAACAAAATCAAGACGATTGGAACATGCCTGACAAATACAAAAATTTAGATATTGCAAAATATCTATTGGATTTGTGTAAAACTGACGTAGAGCTACAACGTGTAGGCAAAGAGCTATTACTTTATCAACAAAGAGATATGTTTAAATTATTATGCTTTTTGGTATATCTAGTGGACACAATGAGAGATAATGACGTTGTCTGGGGTGTAGGCAGAGGATCAAGTGTAGCAAGTTACGTGCTTTATCTAATAGGTGTTCATAAAATAGATAGCATTTATTATGATTTAGATGTTGACGAATTTTTAAGATAAGTATATAATATACGTATATAATTAGGAGACTAAAATGGCAAGAAAGCCGGGTAGAACATATAGAACATCAAGTGGCAAGAGTGTAGACTTTGGTGCATTATTACTTGCAAACGAAACTGCTCCTGCAATAGGAAATATGAATGTAAATGCACGTGGTGACGAAATAGATCCTGCAGGCAACATTGTAAAGAGTCGTGAACAAATTATGCGAGAATACAATGAATTAAATACTATGGTGCCAAGTGATAGTGCCATTCCAGAAGGAACAGGTATTACTGCTGACGATGATTGGCAAGATTGGACTCCGCCACAAACTGTAAAAACAGAACCTGCTCCTATACAACCAACAGTTCCTACTCCTCCACCACCACCTCCTCCAGTACAACCTACTCCAACACCAGTTGAAGAACCTACTCCAACAGTTCAAGGAACAAACGTAGGACAAATGGTAGAAAACAATCCTGATAGAGTAATAGATAATACTTCAAAAACTAAAGTACCCTCAGGCGGACTAGCTGCAGCAGTGGCGGCGGCTAAAGAGGTAGATAATAAAGTACAAGAATCACAAACTACAAAAACACTTAACACCCCAGGTGTAAAGAGGATATAATGGCAGTAAAAAAGAATAAAGACAGTAAAGCATGGATGGTTCCAGAAGGTGAGACTAGAGACAATGCAACTCATCATTTTATTCATCGTAAAAGTATTAGTATGATACGTGAAGGTAAAAAACTAAGAATGAAAAAGTATCATCCTGGATTACGTAAGCATGTTTGGTTTATAGAAACAAAAATGCCACCACACAATAAGAACTAGGAGTAATTAATGATAACAAAAACTACAGGTACATTTAAGCCTCTTAGAGATGGAATACTTGTAAACAACATGGAATTTGGTGAACAACGTACTGAAGGCGGAATCATTATATTAAGTGATGACGGGAAGTCAGGCGGTATTCATCCTCGTTGGGGTAAAGTAATTGCAATTGGACCTGAACAACAAGATGTTAGTGTAGGACAATACGTATTAGTTGCTCATGGACGTTGGAGTCGTGGGTTTGAACTAAATGGTGAAACTGTTAGAACAGTGGATCCAAATGATGTGTTAGGTATACAAGACGAAGAACCACAAAGCATCTATAAAGCAAGTGCTGGTCACCAAACACAAGAGTATCAAGGTAAAGTTAGTGTAGGAAAACTGGAGGTATAAATGAACCACTTGATGACAAAAGCAGAAGAATGGCGTAAACATTCTTTAGCAATGCAAGAAGAAAATCGATTATTAAGACATGACGTAAAGGAACTGCAAGATCAAGTTTATAGTTTATATAGGCGTATTGCAGAATTAACAAATGGTAATATGGAACGGAACACATCTGATAGGGACTAGTCCTAAATGTGCTAGAAGAAGTATCATTAATTGGGGTGAAGCAAATGGCTTTGTACAATTAGGTGATGCAGATGTTAAAAAAATTGAAAATGCAGATGCAATTTATCTTGTACGAAATCCTAATGGTAGATTACCTAAACAGATACAAACAGTAACAAAAAGATTTGCAACTGCACATGGTAAAGAACTATTATCTGAATGGAATGATACTGAAGAACTAATGACTGAAACACTGGAAGATGAACCTAAAGATTGGTATAATATAAATCCAGTGCATCTACAAACACAAACTAGTGCAAGTGAACGTTATAAGAATATCAATTGGAAGTTTATAAAATTAGATGACTTTAGCAATTGGGCAGTAAAAAATGGATATGAAAAATTTGAACTATATCCAGAAAATGCTGATCCAGAACTAATTGCACTGATAACACTATTCATTGAAGAGTCTGGTGTTGAATCTTTATACAAAGAAGATTTTGACCTTTACGAAAAAATATAATATAATAGGTATATGATGAAAGAACTATGGACTGAAAAGTATCGCCCTAAAACTATTGCTGACTATGTGTTCAGAGATGATGCACAACGTAAACAAGTACAAGGTTGGGTAGATAGTAAGGCAATACCTCATTTATTGTTTAGTGGTGCACCTGGTACAGGTAAAACTACACTAGCAAAAGTTTTAATAAACATGCTAGATATAGATGAATATGATGTACTGGAAATAAATGCTAGTCGTGAAAATAGTGTTGAAAATGTAAGAGATAAAATTACAAACTTTGTACAAACAATGCCTTTTGGTGAATTTAAAGTTGTACTATTAGATGAAGCAGATTATATATCACCTAATGGTCAGGCGGCATTACGTGGTGTTATGGAGACATATGCAAGTAGCAGTAGATTTATACTAACTTGTAATTACCCTAATAAAATAATACCTGCACTCCATAGCAGGTGTCAAGGCTTTCATATTGAAAAGATTGATCACACAGAGTTTACTGCGAGAATTGCAACAGTATGTGTTGAAGAAGGTGTTGAGATAGATATTGATACACTGGACAGTTATGTAAAAGCAACGTATCCTGACTTACGTAAATGCTTGAACTTATGTCAAATGAATACTGTTGATGGTAAACTTATAAAGCCAAACGAGGGAGACAGTGCGACTGCTGATTATAAACTTGCAGTAGTTGATTTGTTCAAGCAAGGCAAAATATTAGAAGCTCGTAAAATGTTATGTAGTCAGGTGCGTCCAGAAGAAATGGATGAACTGTTTAGATGGATGTATGACAATTTGCAACTGTGGGGAGAGACACAAGAACAACAGGATGCTGCAATACTAATTATTGCAAAAGGTCTAAGAAACATTCCAATGGTTGCAGATCAGGAAATAAACTTATCTGCAACATTAGTAGAATTAAGTCAGATTAATTAGCCTCTATCCTTACACATAAAACGTACCATTATACTTCTACGTAAGTCACATTCTATTTCATCACAACTGTGCCAACTAGTTGCATCAACTCTCATTAACCAGGATAAATTAGGTCTAAAAGGAAACCTTTTTATTTCGTTTCCGTGTTCATCATTTATGCTAGTTCCCCAGCGTTCTCCGCCATCACAATAAACATATGATTGCCAAGCAACACTTATAGTATAACCATCATAATGGTTCTTTACACCATATCCTCTATAATCTTCCCATAGGCTACTTGTTGTTCCAGAGCAATTATTTTCTAAACTTTCCAAACTATATACTGCATCTATTATATCAGGATGATCAATTATGTTTTTATAATAGTCCTGCCAAAAAGGCAAATCACGTCTAGTTTCTAAAGGTGTGTATTTTCTGTTTTGATTGAAACCGTCTGGATTTTTATTGTAATCTATACTCTTAAAATCTGGCCATTGTTGTTCTACAAGAGCAAAAAGTTCAGGATGTAGTGTATTTTCAATTACAACATGCCAATAAGGTTCCCAATCAACAGTACTATTACGTATACGGTCTACAGTATATTCTCTAAATCTTTTCCAATTATAGGTTGACAAGTTGTTCATCTATGTTATTATGTAAGTATAAAGTATTTAACTAGGAGGACCAAGCAGATGAAGAAATTCGATACTATTTTTGATATTAAAACTGTAATGACTTATGCAGTGGCTGCATTTAAGCAAAATAACGAAAAATATGTTACAGATGGACCTGCTAGTAATAAAATTATAATACAGAGTCATTTAGGACTATTAGATGATTTTAGAATGGCATTTGTGGATTTTGTTGCTGAAGACTGTGCAGAACTTGCAGATAAAGTTATTACATATTACAAAGGATTAACTTTTAAAGCACTGGGTGGTAAAATAAATGAGTTTGAGCAACGTGTTCTCAATGTAATTAACACTGGTGAAGTTACAATGCGAGATATAGGTGTTGTAGCAAGTTTACCTAAAGCCTATTTTAGAAGTATTAAGAGAGATGCTACAGATCAAACTATAAGAAGTTTAAGTGTTAACAGTACATTTGTAGGTGTAGTAAATCAAGATTTCACAGGTACACTAAATGTGCTTAATTGTAGTTTTATACAGAGTTTACAATGTCATGTTGTCAATGGAGAGATAGATGGTAACTTAGTTTGCTTCTTTACAAAACATCCTGCTGAACATTGGGGTACCAGTTGTAAAATAAAAGGCAAAGTAAAAAGACATCAGAAGAGTAAGTTTCATAGAGGCAATGAAACTGTATTAAATTATGTTAAAACAGTTGACAAAGCATAATAAGACACTACTATTAAACTTTAACAAACCTAAAGGAAAATAAAATGGGACAAATTCTAGATCTTTTTGAAAACGACAACAACTCTACAGGTGTTAAACAAATTAGTATGCCAGCTTACCAAACAAGTGACGGGAAAATCTTTTATACAAAAGGAGAAGCAGAAGATTATGAAGCTAGTGAACAACTAATCAAAGATCTTGTTAACAACTATCAAACATGGAATAATCCAAATCAAGTTGGCGGATGGACTCTACGAGGTATGGGAGACGAATTTGTAAGAGCAGATTGTAATACTTTAGAAATATACACTCGTTATATTGTTTCGCAAATAAAAGGTTGACAAAACATAAAAAGGTGCTATAGTAATAATATAGTTAGAAAACGGAGAGAAGATGAAAAAGACGATAGTTGTAGATTGTGATGGAGTAATATGTAATTGGGAATATGCCTTTGATATTTTTATGGCAGAACTTGGATTTAAGAGAGTAAAAGATAGTAATTTAATTTACAACATTGGTGAAAGATACGGTGTAGATAAAACACAAGGTAAGAAACTTATTAAACAGTTTAATGAAAGTGCAGCAATTGGTTACCTTCCTCCACTTAGAGATGCAGTACAATATGTTACAAAGATGGCTGAAGAAGGTTGGGACTTTCATTGTGTTACAAGTTTGTCAACAAACAAATATGCACAGAAACTAAGGAAGATGAACTTAGCAAAACTTTTTGGAAAAGATACATTCAGTGTTGTAACTTGTATAGGCACTGGTGCAGATAAAGATGATGCACTTTCAGTTTACAAAGACAGTGGTTACTTTTGGGTAGAAGATAAGCCTGAGAATTGTTTAGCAGGATTAAAGCAAGGAATGAAACCGTTGCTAATGGAGCATGGTTTTAATATGCATGATAAAGACTTTCCATTAATGAAAAATTGGAAAGATATATACAACTATGTAAATAAGAACTTAGTATAAGGAATACATTATGAACAAATTTATTGCAGACTGTTGGAATGCAGTGATGAATGATAAACGTAATCCACTGGCTAATATTCCTGATCTAAACACTAGACACATGGTAATGCAGGTATTAGCATGGATGTGGTGTATTATTTTTTCAATGAGTATAGGTAGTATTACAGTGTTTGCATACAGTGCAGTTGCTCATAGTCTACTGCTTGCAGGAATAGTAATCACAGTGGGCACGTTTGAATTAGCCAAAAGACGTCCTACATTCTTTTTAGATAAAAGGTACCATACACCTAGCAGAAGCAGAGGCTATATGTGGGTAAACGGTAAAAAAGTCATACTGGATAAAAATGATCCAGGTGGCGAACACGAATAAAATTTAGCACCAGTAGCTCAGCTGGATAGAGCATCGGTCTACGAAACCGAGGGTCGGAGGTTCGAATCCTTCCTGGTGCACCAATTTTTCTTATTCTAAAAACCCATTAGGTGCACGGAATAATGCTATTAAAGGACATGTAATAACAACACCATCATCGCCACCCCAAACGATAATATCATAAAAATCCCCAGAACTTTCGTTCCAGTCTGCAGGAATTTGATCTCCTGTAACATTAGTTGGTATAGTTCTTCCCTGAAAATTATCATAATTTGTAAAATCAGTAACTGTAACATCAGTTGTCCCATTATATGCTTTAAAAATTCCATCTGTGTCTTTAGTAATATATCTTATACCATTTATATGTACATTTCTATCAGTATCTGAATCTACATAATAATCATTTACTAAAACTACTTTAATAGTACATGTCACACTTCCATCACTATTAGGATCAGGTAGTCCTGTAGCATCAAAAGAAACAATACTTGGTGTATCACGTGATTCAGCAGAAACTTCTGCTTCTGTTAATATTTGAGTATCATTTACGAAGACATTTATTTTAGCATTTTCGCTGCCTTCTTTATCTTGCCAACACCTTAGTGCAAATTTATAATCCATGAATTAAGTCTCCGGTTTTAAAAATGTTATAACACCATTATTTATCGCCGTAGATGTCTAAAACTTCTGCAACTGCAGGATGTCTTTCGATATCTTCGTGATCAAATTTACTTACAGATATATATTCACTGTCTAAATAAGCATCGTATAACTTTTGAAAATCTAATAAGCCATTTTCATACTCTTTACGATCTGTTTGTGCTATATCACCTGTAACAACCATTCTACTGTCATCACCTATACGAGTGAGTAACATCTTCATTTGACTAGGTGTAGCATTTTGCATCTCGTCTGCGATAACAAATGCATTTTTAAATGTACGTCCTCTCATAAAAGCAAGTGGACTAACTTCTATTATACCCTCTGTAATCATAGTTTGTATTTGTTTTGCAGTATAATATTCTCTTACTACATCAAATATAGGCTTTGTCCAGGGTTCCATTTTTGCATTTAAATCGCCAGGTAAAAATCCGTGTTTTTCATCATCTACACCAACTGCAGGTCTCGTAATAATTAACCTATCTATAGTCTGCTCTTTTAGTGCTTTCACTGCCGCCAACACTGCTAACATTGTCTTACCTGTACCAGCAGGTCCTGTAGCAAATATAATTGTTTGCGTCGGATCTAATAGTTTTTGTATGTAATCTTTTTGATTTGGGTTGCGACCATGTATATGGACTTGTTTTTGTTTTTGTGCTTGTGGTAGGTAGTGAACGTTATTATTGATGTATTCAGCATGAGTTTCGTGTCTATGTCTCTGCTTACGGTTTTTTCTAGCCATTTATTTGCTATCTCCTGTTAATGTTATAGAGAAGCAAATTTTTTAATTGATTCATGAAGACTCTTGCCTCCCTTTCCTAACTGTATTTAAATCACACTATTAGTAGATATAATACCATATATTAGTTATATACGTATATAATGGATAAATAATTTTATGCTTCCAGAATTAATATTTTTTACAGGTGTGCCAGGCAGTCGTTGGAGTGGTATTGCACAGGAGATCAAACAAGACCCAGCTTACGATACAACAGACAGAGCGCCACATAGAGTTTATACACACAATAAATTCTCAGGACATCGAGATGCTTATTTTGGCACAGGCATGGAGTTTGATTGTAGTTTATTTGCAAGCAACCTATATGCACCTTTTTCAGGTACAGGTACTAAATTACTAATGAGTCATGAGTGGCCATATTATTTTTCAGAAATACAATATCAATATCCAGATGCTTGGATACAACTAATATATAGAGCAGACCAACCTAGTATGGATTGGTGGTTACAAGCCGGAGGTTTTACAATTACATATCCTAACTATGAATGGTATGAAAATATAGATACTATGTGGGAAAGAATATGTGAACAAAATCAACTTATACTTGACTTTGCTCAGAAACATAAGTTACAATGGAAACAACATCATAAACACAGTGATATTTTCATTACTACATATAAAGGTAAACCATGAATCATAAAATCCTTAACAAACTAGAACAGATGATACACGTATCACCTCAACTTCTACGAAATCCAAATACCATGCGTCAAGCAATACAGGCCACATTTAATGTAACTGTAGAAGATGTTGAGTACGAAAACATTGGACAACTAGTAGATAGAATTGATGATAAAGTGTTGGGACATTATTTTGCCAATGTTTGGCAAGGAGAAATGTCAAAATACAAATACAGTGGTCCAGCACTAATAGATGAAATAAACAAACTGAAACCAAGACATGTTCTAGATATTGGATGTGGATACCATGAGTTCAAAGGCAAGATAGACAATATTATAGGGATTGATCCATATAATGATCGTGCTGATTTACAAATCAAACTATTAGATTACTATCCAGAAGAACGTTTTGATGCAATACTAGCACTAGGAAGTATAAATTTTGGTAGTACAGATAAAATATTTGCTGAGCTAGAACATGCAGTGAGTTTGTGCAATCCAGGTGCAGTACTATTCTTTAGAGCAAATCCAGGACTGCCACATGATAAAACAGAATCAAACTGGATTAGTTTTTATCCCTGGGACGCCAACTTTGTAGTAAATTGTGCTAATCAACTAGGTGTAGACATATTGGATCTACGTACAGACAGTCATAAAAATCGACTGTACTTCGTTTGGAGGACAAAACAGTAATGAAGTGGGAAATATTCCAAAAGAAATATACAAACGTAGGCTTATCCCCAGATGATAGACTATGGGAATATGATGCAGATGGATCACAAATTTATCAACTAAAATGTGGATTTGGGTTAAAAACACTATGGGACGGTGGTCGTGCTTATTGGGAAAAAGATTTTGCACAAAAATGGAAAGATGCAAATGAACTATACTTTGCAGTAAAAGGACAACTTATACCTGATAGTTGGAGCCAAAAAGACGTAGATAGAATGGTTGATAATTATACCGCAAGACTTTGGGGAAACTGTGAACGTTTACCTCGTACTTCAGAAAAGTTTGAATCTGTCTGGAAAGAACATAAATAAAAACATACTACAACTAACGCTCGAATGTAAAGAAGTTCAGTTGTAGACTCCCGGAAATTTTTAAGGCACATTCGCATGTATGCGACTGTGGATTCTCTATGATTGAAATGATTACAGCTTTAATGGCTGGCGTACTATATGGATTACTAATAGGCATAATACCTAGTGCAGGTGCTACTACAGGTTTGGTTGCACTGTTTGGTTTTATCAGTTACTTTGTTCATGAACCATATTTAGGTGTAGTATTCTTAATGGCAGTGGTTGCTGCTAGTACCACAGGCGATAGTTTTACTTCAATATTGTTAGGAATACCAGGAGCAAACAGTGCCGCTGCTACTATGGTAGATGGCTTTCCACTTGCACAACAAGGCAGAGCAAGTTATGCAATCAGTGCCGCCGTTACCACTTCAACAGTAAATGGTTTAATTTGGGGTTGTTTAGTGTTCTTATTATTACCTTGGTATACAAACTTATTGATGATTATTGGTGTACCTGAACTTTGGGCATTTACTGTACTTGCACTAGCAACAGTTGGATTTATAAGTACAAAATTTTGGTTCCGTAGTTTGTGTGCAATTTGTATTGGTATATTTTTAGGCATGGTAGGAGTTAACCCAGAAACAAATGAGCCACGTTTTACTGGTAGTTGGTTTTATTTAGAAGATGGTATACAACTTATGCCAGTAGTTGCAGGACTATTTGCTATTCCAGAATTAATTAAAGGACTGTTCAATAGAACTAAGACTGCCACTATTGTAAAAAGCGAATTAACAGAAGGTGTCAAAGAATTTTGGCGTAATCGTTGGTTAGGACTACGAGGCGGTTTTATTGGTGCTTTTATAGGTTTACTGCCTGGACTAGGAGGTGCTATGGCAGATTGGATGGCATACGGAAGTGCAGTCGCTAGTAATCCAAATGAACGTTTTGGTAACGGCAATATTAAAGGTGTTATAGGACCAGAAGGTGCTAATAATGCACAGAAAGCAACAAGTATGATTCCAACAGTTTTATTTGGTATACCAGGTGCACCGTTTGCGGCAGTTTTAATGAGTTTGTTTATGTATCTAAATTTTGAATTAGGCACACCAGATTTAGCCTACGACACAGAATTTTTTACAAGTATGACATTTGGCTTTTTAAGTGCAACAGTTATAGTTGCAATATTGTGTATATTTTTAATAAAGCCAATTAGTTATATTACCAGTGTCCCTTACAAATATTATTTTCCTATTTTACTAGCAGTAATTGTATGGAGTAGTATGCAGTATACAGGAGGCTGGGAAGATTTTGTAATGTTAGCTGTATTTTCCTGCATAGGATTTGTTTGCAGACATTACAAATTTAGTAGACCTGCTCTACTAATAGGATTTATATTATCCGAAAAAATAGAAAAACTTTCCATACAGATGTTTGCTTTGTATGACATTGAAAGTTTAATTACAAGACCGATATTTATGGTATTAGTTATTTTTATTATAGGTATCTTTGCATATAGTTTTATAAAGAAAGGAAAAATCGATTATGCGTAAATTTTTAATTGCATTATTTTTAATGCTTAGTACACCAGCACTTGCTGATTATACAATGATAGTACCACAAAAGCCAGGAGGAGGTACAAGTGTGTGGGCACAGATCGTGGCTACAGAAATGGAAAAATATTTAGATGAAAAGATTGTTATCAAACACATTAGAGGTGCTAGAGACATTCCTGGATTCAACAAGTTTCACAATGAACTCCAAAATGATCCAAAAACAATAATGGTATCTCATGGTGGTAATGGTGTAAGTTTCTTAAACGAAAAGGTAGATTACAACTATGCCGACTATGAAAGTGTAGGATTAATGAATCTAAATATTATTGTTGCATCACGTAAGGATCATAATCCATACGGTGGAAAGAAAACTGCTTTTGCTGCTGGTAGTGGAATGATTCCAGAAGGCATTGCAATGACATTACTAAAGTGTGGAGCAGGACTTACTACAGAACAATACATTGACTGTTTCAAACGTAAAGTAAACTGGGTAAAAGGTATGTCAGGTGGCGAAAGACGTTTAGCATTTAAACGTGGCGAACTAGACGGTACTAGAGAAAATCCAGCTGCTTTTAAAAAACATGTTCAACCTACTATTGAACAAGGCGTTGCAGGATTATGGTTTCACCATGGGATACTACAAGCAGATGGTTCACATGCTGATGATCCAAATTATCCAGGATATCAAATGGAGCAATTATTCTATGCAGCAAATAGAACAAAACCAGAAGGTGATTTATATGCCGCCTATAAACTTGTAAAAAGTTTCCGTGATGGTATGCAAAAAGCACTATGGGTTGGAAAAGGAAATCCAAATAAAGCGAAACTAATCGCAGCATTAAAACAAGTTGCTACAAATCCTGAAAGTGTCAGTGCAGTAGAAAAGAAAGTTGGCAAGTATCAATGGCTAATTGGCAATGCCGGTGATGCTCATAGAGATACACTGATGAAACTTATTACACCTGAAGCATTAAGTACACTTGTGAAGTTTAATAACGAAGCATTTGGAATTAAAGCTGTGTATAAGGATACATTACTTGCCCAAAAATAATAGTGGCATCGTAGTTTACGTTAAATATGCGAGTGCAGTGGTCATACTTATTGCTATGATACTGCATGTCGCAGGCGTAACTCCATGGAATAGCATACTGCAAATGATAGGTGCTAGTGGGTGGATTTATGTTGGTTTTAAATGGAATGAACGTGCAATTATTCTTAACTTTTTACCACAGTTTGCGATAATAGTTCCTATGTTAATTTGGATGTACTTATTATGAGAAAATTTGTAAACAAAAAACTTGATGATCCTAACGACTATGCCAGTAGTTGGGATTGGACTGTTGCACATAGTGATTACCATTTTGATGACACTATACAAGACCAACCAGGTGATTGGTTTGAAGTGATTGGTAGATTCGAAGGAGATTGGAAAGCGGAACGTGATAGACTTGTCAAAGCAACACATCCTGTAAACTGGTCAACACGTAAACATTTTGCACAAAAGAAAAAAGATCCTGAAATGCTTACTCAGGAAGAATATGATATTGCTCAAGCAGGCGGGGATCCAAAAGGATTAATTCTTACTAACAAAAATAGTTTTTCAGATTGGTCAGATTATCCAACATTATATAAAATGATGGATTACTTTAAACTTACAAGTGATGGTGTTAGTTTAGTAAAGTGGCAAGCACATATACAAATGACTGGACAAATGTTTAACAAGCACATTGATAAATTATGGGACAGATGTCCAGACGATCCAGAACGTGTAGTACGAATAACTATTATGTTAGATGACTGGCAACCTGGACATTTTTATATGTACGGAAACTGTATGTACGATCGATGGCGTGCCGGAGAGGTACATGTATTTGATTGGAGTAATGTTCCACATTGTACTGCTAATGCTAGTAGTCATCCACGAGCAGTATTACAAATGACTGGACTAAAGACAGATCGTACAAGAGAAATTCTAGATAATGCAAACAAGGATAATATCTTTAAAATATGACAGTATTAATAGCAGGCGGAGATAGTTTTACATATGGTAGTGAACTACCAAGCCAAGAACATACCTGGGCAAATTTACTAGCAAAACGAAAAGGTTGGAATATTTGTAATACTGCAAAACCTGGTTACTCTAATAGTGCTATTAGACGTAATGTCATGAATGCAGTAAATCAATATAAAGACTTAGATATTTATGTAGCAGTTATGTGGAGTTTTCCTAATCGTTATGAGTTTAGATTTGCATACGATACAGGACAACGTGAAAGTCCTTGGTATAGTATTAATCCTTTTACACCTCCAACATTTACAAATCAAACACATACAGATAATGCAGACTCTAAAGGTATTACAGAATTTGTAGGCAATTATGTCAAAAATATAGCAATTGACCCATATTGGGAAATATATAATAGCTGGTGTGAAATTGTTATGTTACAAAATTATCTTATCAAACATAACATCAGATATGTTTTTATGACAGTAGATCATACAATTTTTAAGTCGCAATTAGTATTAGACACAACACTTAAAACACTTATTGCTGATATAGATATGTCAAAATTTATTGACCAGGAAGGAATGTTTACCTGGGCAAAACGTACAAAACAGGAGTTTTATACAACTCATCCTAAAGAGTCTGCACATATAGAATGGATAAATATGTTATATGATAGGATTGTGTAATGGATATAGTTGATATTATCAAAAATACTAAAAGTATTTACATGAGTGAGAGCAGTCTAGAAACTATGATGGACATTGAACGTGTTGTAGATAGTTTAGACATATATGCTTTTAAAAATTGGAAAAAAGGTGAACTAGTAGAAGGCCCTATACGTAAGAAGCATTGGGTTGAAGCAACCTTTATGTGGCCTAAGAAACTTATGCCAGATCCTGACGGGGCAAAACGTTTGCTTGGGTACAATGCAAAAGTTACATACAGAGAAAGTACAGTTGCTACACCAGTTAAAGTAGAAGATTACAGTGACTTTAGACCTGGAACTAAGAAGCCTAAGTTACGTGAAGATCCAGTTTGGCTAGTAAATATTAAATTACCTATTGAACTTATAAAAGAATTTCGTGATGGATATATGGACATTGAAGGTAAAGAAATAGACGTTTCTGAAATTGATGATGCATATGAAGAAGGCTTAGATCAAGCAGAACTAACAAACTTGAATAAAGACAAGGATGAATTTGATGCCACTTGATGAACAGGATTTAGAAGGTCGTATTGAGGAAACTGTACACTTTGATGAATACAAGCCTAAGATGGGAACTGATGATGCAATTATAGTTGCAACATTCAAAGTGTTTGGTAAACAACCTGCAATGGATCTTGAAAGTTTTATTGAAAAAGGATATGACTGGGTAATAGATGCAGAAACTAGTGCTGGTGAAATAAGCGAAGGCAAGTATATTGTATTCGTTGAAGCAGAACGTAGAACACATTATCCTGCAAAGTTTATGGGTCTAATTGAAGATCTTAAAAATATTACAGATGTAGAAAACTGGCAGTTTATGTATTTTGATAGACCTGAAAGTAGAAAAAATGCAACACTTCCTCTAACACAAACACAGTTGGCATCATCTATTCCACTTAGTCCTAAAAAATATAGAGATGCTAAACGTGCAGTAGCAACAATGGAAAGTATTCTAAACAGTGCAAGAGTGCCAAGAAGCAAAGGCGATATAGAACAATTCAAACCTTACCAACCAAAAGAGAGATAGTCAATGCAAGAAAATTACGATAAATGTATAGAAACAATACTACATCATGAAGGTGGATATGTAAATCATCCAAGCGATCCAGGTGGTGAAACTAACTTAGGTGTTACACTAAAAGTTTATGAAGCATGGTGTGCTGAACAAGATATAGAACAAAAAGATATGCGTGATCTTATTGTTGAAGATGTTGCACCAATTTACAAAAAGAACTATTGGGATAGAGTGAAAGGTGATCAATTACCAGCAGGATTAGATTTATGTGTTTTTGATTTTGGTGTTAATGCAGGTACAGGACGTAGTGCAAAATACTTACAAACAATGATTGGTACAGTTGCAGACGGAGGCATTGGTCCAAACACACTTAAAAAATTAGATGAATATATAGAAGAAAACGGATTAACAGATACCATAACAAATTTTCAACAAGCAAGACAGGAATACTATGAAAGTCTTAGCACATTTGAAACATTTGGCAGAGGATGGACTCGACGAGTAGATGAAACTACAGAACTAGCACTTAACATGATTTAGGAGAAAAAAGTTGGGATTCGCATTCGATACACCAGTAGACCCATACAGTGAAGCAATGTCAGAAAGTGATATTGATACATGGTGGGCAAGTAAAGATAGAACAATGGCACATGGGTGGGATGACGCACACGGATATATTATGCGTGATGTTAGCAGTCGTATTCCTAAAGGCCACACTATTAAACACGGCATTAATGATGCAGGTAACAAATATTACTTAACAATAAGTGGTCCTAATATAAACAAAAGTTGGACATAATTTGACAGTAGAAAATTACAAATCAACAAGTTGTGTAGTTTGTGGACATTATAGTCATTGCGGACAACCGCTATGGCTAGAAAATAAAGGCTATCCACAAGATGGCAATAACTTCTACAAGGCTTGCGAAAGTTGTAGTTGTGAAAAATGTAATAAAGGAGATTCAGATGATTAAGAAATTTATTACAAGTAGATTAGAAGAAAGAACAACCTGGGACGGTGCTATGCTAATAGGCTTAGGTCTAATAGTTTTAATTGCAGGTCCGTTTGCAAAACTTGCAGCTTACATCGCAATAGGTTATGGTGCTTGGACAATTTACAAGAGTGAATAATGGCTAGACTGTATCTTGTTTTATTACTTTTAGGTGTACTAGGAGGCGTTGGTTACGGCGCCTACGGGTACTATACAAGTACACAACAAAGAATACAAACTCTATCTGAAAATAATGCTAAACTAGAAGTAGCAATTGAACAAAGTGAAAAAAGTGTAAATTTATTAAAAAGTGAAGCAGCAAAGAATGCAGAGCTTAGTAAAAATTTACAAGTACAATTACAAAAAGCAGAAGCATATGGAGACGATCTAAGAAATAGATTAAGGAAACTTGATCTACTAGCAGATGCTATTTCAAATGCTAAAAATTTAGAAGGACGTATGAATGGTGCAACAGCTAAACTGTGGCGTGAAATCATGGGCGAAACTGGCAACAATACTGGCAGTACTAGCGATCTTCCTTTCTGGTTGCAGCGGTCTAAAACCGGAACCGGAAGTGAAGGTAGTGACACAAGTACAAAAAGTGACAGTACCGATAGTAGCCAGACCAAAGCCGATTAACCTTACAGATACACAAGTATATGTTGTAAACAAAGGTAATCTGGAAGCGTTTATTGCTGAGTTCACAGAGCAAAATGGTGAACTAGCCTTTGTTGCACTAAGCATTGACACATACGAAAACCTAGCACTTAATATAAGTGAACTAAGACGTTTCATAAATCAACAAAATGAGATTATAGTCTATTATGAAAAAGCAATGACACCGGATGAAACAAACGAAAAAGATAAATCTACAATCAAAACTGACTGACACAATAAGTGGTAAAATGTTAATCTATATAGACGATCCTACAATAGGACGTAGTTTAGATTTATACGGCGAGTACTGTCAAGCAGAAATAGAATTACTTAAAAGCCTATCTAAAAAAAATACATGGTTCGTTGATATAGGTGCAAATATAGGTACACATACAATCCCACTTAGTTACAATGTAGAACGAGTACTAGCATTTGAACCTGACGATGCTAATTTTGATTTGTTATCAAAAAATGTAGCAGGCATGTGTGCATTAAGAAAAAATGTTACTGCCACTAAAATGGCAATAGGTGATACTTTAGTAGAAGTTGATACAGAATTCGATTACGGAAAAACAAAAGTAGTACAAGGCACAGGTATAAAATCTGCACCACTTGATATACTAGGATTACCCAAAGTTGATCTGGTTAAAATTGATGTAGAAGGTCAAGAATTAAAAGTGTTAGTAGGAATGCGTAATATTTTACATACACATAAACCAGACATGCTAATAGAAATGCAAGACGAAACAACATATGCTGAAACTTATGACTTTTTAAAAAGTTGCAATTACAGTATGTATTGGTTTCCTGTAAGCACATATAATAAAAACAATCAAAAAAATAATACAGATGATATATTTGGGCCAAAACACGGAGTTATAAACTGGGTTTGTACTGCATATAAGTTAAATACAAAGTTAGAACCAGTAGTCGATAGAGATGATACTGTAGAACGAATGGTATATAGGAGTAGAGAGAATGTGGGAAATGATAGAAAGGATGGCAGATGACCGTCTATGGATCTATACTGCAATAGTTGGATCATTATTTGGAGCTGCATTTTTATTTTGGTTTAAAGACACACGTATGGCTACATGGGGTGTACAAAAGTTTGATGCTACACTAGAATATCTTGCAATACGTTGGGGCTGGACTTGGCTACAGAATGATCCAAATGCTTGGCGTATAAAATATCCTAAGATAACAAATAAAATTGACGAACTTGAAGCCAGAATTCAAGAATTAGAGGAGAGAAATAATGGCTGAAGAAATTAAACAAGCAGGTTTTCATCCTGCAGATACAAACGGTGACGGAAAAGTAACCGAAGAAGAACAGGCAATGTACTTAGAGTTCAAACGCAAAGAACTAGAAGATGCAGATGCTATGCGTGATGCACAACGTAGCATGGCATGGTTTGCACTGTTTGGTATGTTGTTGTATCCTGCAATAGTACTAATAGCAAATATAATTGGCATGGATCAAGCTGCTAAGATATTAGGTGACATGGCTGCAGTATATTTTGTTTCTGTTGCTGCTATTGTAGCTGCATTTTTTGGTGCACAAGCAGTAGGCAATACTAAGAAAAAGTAAAAATTTATCTATAGTCCTAATATGACGTAAATAGACATATGAACTATTATGATGTATTAGGACTAAAAACTGATTGCAGTCCGCAAGATATTACAAAAGCATATCGTACACTAGCGAAAGAATTTCATCCTGATACAGGTGGTGATGAACAAAAGTTTCACGAAATAAGTGAAGCATATGACGTCCTTAAAGATCCACATAAACGTGCAAGATTTGATATGCATAATGCTAGACAACATACACTAAAAACAAATGATATTTTCGATGATATGTTTACTGTGTTTGGAAGTGCAGGATTTCATCCTAGTAAGAGAGAATATACAAGAACAAAAACAAATAAAAATTTGGGCATTGTTATAGATTGCACACTAGAAGAAAGTTTTAGCGAACAAGAAAAAACTGTTAGTATTAAACATACAAATGGTACAAGACATTTAGTAAATTTAAAAATACCTCGTAGTGTTAATGATGGTACAAAAATAAAATATAAAGGCCTAGGAGATTTAAGATATCCTGATCTTCCACAGGGTGATTTAACTGTTACTGTAAAAATTATTCCAGACGATGTGTTCATTAGAGAAGGCGATAATCTCAAAATACACTTGACAATAAACGCATGGAATGCTATAATAGGTACTGTTGTGCAAGTTACAACAATTGATAAAAAGTTATTAAATTTAAATATTCCTGCAGGTACACAATTTGGTACAATACTGAAACTACCTAATTATGGAATGTATAATAAAAAAGACAGTAGAGGTGATTTACTTGTACAAGTACTTGTAAAAATACCAGAAAATTTATCAGAACAACAATTAAATATATGCAAGAAACTAAGAGACGAATAAATGAAAACATCAAAAGAAGTTGATAAAGTTTTAAAAATTGCAACAGATATTGCATCTAAGTATGGTCATTCTTATATAAGCACTGAGCATATGTTGCTGGCTATTCTTAAAAATAATCAATTTTCAAAGTTACTATTAAAATTTGGTGTACAATTAGAAGAGATGAGTCTTGATTTAGAAAGTCACATTGTAAACCAATATGGCAAATATACAAATAGCAATCCTGTAAAAACACAAAGTTTAGAACGTGTTTTCAACAGATCATTAACAAGTGTTCTTTTTAGTGGCAGAGATCAAGTACAAATTGTTGATATATTCGTAAGTCTAATGCAAGAGAACAGTAGTTACAGTAGTTATTTTTTAATGAAGTATAACATCGAAAGAGATGAATTTTTAGACTTTGTAAAAAAGAATGATAGAAACAGTGCAATTAGTAGACAACAGCAGCAATATTTAAATGGTATTGTAAATGAATTTTGTGAAGATTTAAACAAGGCTGCTGAAGAAAATAAACTTGATCCTGTTGTTGGCAGAGACGATGTAATAGATGATATTACACAAACATTTGCAAGACGAAATAAAAGCAATGTACTAATGGTTGGTGATCCTGGAGTTGGTAAAACTGCAGTCGCAGAAGGACTTGCAGTAAAAATTGTAAACAAACAAGTTCCAGAATATTTGTATGACCATACTGTTTACAACCTTGATGTAGCAAATATGTTGGCAGGTACACAGTACAGAGGACAGTTTGAAGAACGTGTAAAAGAAGTGCTTGAGGCTCTAATACAAAAAACAAAATGTATATTGTTTATAGACGAAGCACATACACTTAAAGGTGCAGGCTCTGGCGGTAATGGTGGTACAGATTTTGCAAATATGTTAAAGCCATATCTAGGAAGAGGCAAACTTAAAGTAATTGCAAGTACTACCTGGGAAGAATATAATCAGAGTTTTGAAAAAGATCGTGCATTAATGAGACGTTTTTATCACATAACTGTTGATGAGCCTACACCTAAACTTGCAAAAGAAATACTAAAAAACAGTGCAAAATATTATGAAGAATTTCACAGTTGCACAATTACTGCAGAAGCAATTGAATATGCAGTAGATTTAAGTGTACGTTATCTCACTGATAAAAGATTACCTGATAAAGCATTTGATATGATTGATAGTGCTA
>Ga0233450_10000167_pt1 | contig 75530 bp, 78 predicted proteins | sample 011ome_30_FD_189956 | JGI IMG/M metagenome (GOLD analysis project Ga0233450, IMG submission 189956) | Coastal salt marsh microbial communities from the Groves Creek Marsh, Skidaway Island, Georgia - 011501CT (spades assembly) | ecosystem: Environmental > Aquatic > Marine > Intertidal zone >... | reverse complement strand
TCCTAGATGAATTAGCTGAAACACTTGGTAAAGATCCTTTGGAATTTAGATTAGAACTATTAAAAAGAGCTCAAGAGAACCCAGTCGGAGAACGTAATGATTACGATGCCAAACGTTACGCAGGAGTCTTGGAACTCGTTAAGAAGAATGCCAAATGGGGTGCCCAAGACAAAAAAAATCTCAAAAGAGGCGTTGCTGCTTACTACTGTCACCAATCCTATGTAGCCAACGTAGTTGATGTTCGTATGGATGGTAATAAACCAGTAATCGATCAGGTATTTGCAGCGGTAGATTGTGGAATAGTAGTTAACCCAGATGCAGCGATCAACCTTGCTGAAGGCGGAACAGTAGATGGAATCGGAACTGCTATGTACGGCGAATTGAGTTTTGTAGACGGAGTGCCTCAGCAAGACAATTTTGACAAATACAGACAAATTAGACACCATGAAGCACCTAATAAGATTTATGTTGATTTTGTGAAGAGCGATATTGCACCAACTGGAATGGGAGAACCTCCTTATCCTCCTGTTCAAGCAGCACTTGCCAATGCTATCTATAGTGCTAGTGGCAAACGTCTTTATCATCAACCATTTATCCATGAATTAAATTCATAATAAAGCCAAATGATTGAAGTAGAAAAAGCTTTAGAATTAATACAAAAAACAGCTGTAAAAAACACAAGCGTTTCTGCAGCTGTTTCTTTTCGTATTTGCGGAAATGTTTTAGCAGATGACATATTTTCACCGATGTCTCTTCCCCACTTCGCTCAATCTTCCATGGATGGCTTCGCATTAAAATCTCATGACTCACTTAATTACAAAGTGATTGGTGAAATGGCTGCAGGGTCCACCAAAACATTTCATTTAAATGCTGGAGAAGCGGTTCGCATTTTTACGGGAGCAATGGTTCCTGCTTCTGCAGACTCCGTTGTAATTCAAGAAAAAGTAAAGTGCTTAGACAAAACCATTCTATTGGAAGAAGCACCTAAACAAGGTCAAAACATTCGTCCTATTGGAAGCATGATGCAGGCTGGAGATCTTGTTTTTTCTAAAGGACATATTCTAAATCCTCCTTCCATTGGACTTTTGCAAAGTATGGGAATTCAATCGGTGCTTGTTTATAACAAGCCTTCAATAGCTATAGTCATAACTGGAAATGAACTCTTAAAATCAGGGGAATCTATTCAAGAAGGAAAAGTATTCGAAAGTAACAGTGTCGTTTTAGAATCGGCCTTAAAACAACAAGGAATTGAAAATGTTAAAGTGTATTATGCTCAAGACACTTTAGAGGAAACTCAAAACACCCTTAAAGAAGCCATAAAATTCGATTTAGTATTAATATCTGGAGGTATTTCAGTTGGCGACTACGATTTTGTGCGTGAATCACTAGAATTTTTAGGAGTACAAGAAGAATTTTACAAAGTGAATCAAAAACCAGGAAAACCCTTGTTCTTTGGAAAAAAAGACTCTAAAATTGTCTTTGCCCTTCCAGGGAATCCCGCTTCTACGCTCAACTGTTTTTATCTGTATGTTATTCCGATTCTCCATAAATTATTAGGAAAAAAAAGCGACGGATTACCTTGTATACAAACCAACATCGATTCAAATATCACTAATAAATTTGGCAGAGCTCTATTCTTAAAAGCTGTTGTTCACGATACCCAAGCCCATATTATTGACGAACACAATTCGGCTTCCTTACTCAGTTTTTCTAAAGCGAATGCCTTAGTATATGTACCATCCTACACAACCCTTATGGAGAGAGGAGCACATGCTAAAACATGGCTGATTTTGAATTGATAATGGATCCAATTTTTTACTTCTTAGCTATTTTGCCTTTTGTTTCCTTCCTCTATTCCAGTGTCGGACATGGGGGCGCCAGTGGTTATTTAGCATTGATGACCCTATTTTCATTTCCCAACGAAACCATGAAACAAACCGCCCTTATCTTAAACTTATTTGTTGCAGGTATTTCATTTTACCAATATTACAAAGCAGGACATTTTAAATTTAAGTTGTTTGCATGGTTTGCCATTGGATCCATACCAACTGCTTATCTTGGAGGTATTTTTAATATTGATTCTAATTTATATAACAAAATCCTTGGGGTACTCTTATTTTTTGCTTTATTAAGAATGCTTTACAAGCCGTCAGCCAGTAAGGAAGTAAAAAAATTGTCCCCTTATAAAGCCATACTTATAGGAGCACTTATAGGTTTCTTTTCAGGGTTAATTGGAATTGGTGGTGGAATTATCTTAACCCCTGTTCTTTTATTATTTCACTGGTCTTCAATGAAAGAAGCGGCTGCAATTTCCGCTTTATTTATTTGGGTTAATTCTTCTGCCGCACTCATTGGACAATTTAGCATTGGAATTGCCTTTTCTTCTTCTTTACTCCCCATGATAATCTTAGCTTTAGCTGGAGGTCTCTTAGGGAGTTATTTCGGTTCTAAAAAGTGGAATAATAAAAAATTAGAATATTTTTTAGTCGTGGTTCTTGCCGCTGCTTCTTTTAAATTGTTAATATTATAATGGATGTAACCCTTACATATTATGGAAAACTAGTAGAAGTGGTTGGAAAATCACAAGAGTTGATTGATGTTCAGGCAATCACTCTCCGAGAGCTTGTATTGTGGCTAGAAAATGAATACCCAGACCTAAAGAAACTAAGTTTGAAAATTGCACAAAACAACGCAATTGGAGAACTAGAAGATAAAATAACCTCTAAAAATATTGATATTTTCCCTCCTTTTTCTGGAGGGTAAACAAATGAAACGCTACAGTAGACATATCGCATTATCGGAAGTAGGCCTTTTAGGACAACTAAAAATCTCGGAATCCAAAGTTTTAGTTATCGGTGCTGGTGGGCTTGGAGCACCTCTATTATTATATCTAACAGCTGCGGGAATAGGAACCATTGGAATTGTTGATTTTGATACAGTAAGCCTCTCCAATTTGCAACGACAAGTGCTTTTTAGAGAACAGGATCTTAATTTAAATAAGGCAGACATTGCGAAAGCGCGTTTAAGGGCTCGAAACTCAGAAATAAACATCACATCATACCCTGTTGCACTTTCTACTTCGAATGCCTTAGAAATTTTAAAAACCTATGATATTGTAGTGGATTGCACCGACAATTTCAGAACGCGATATTTAATTAATGATGCCTGTGTTAAATTAAACAAACCCTTTGTCTTTGCTGCAATTTATAAATTCGAAGGGCAATTATCAGTCTTTAATTATGCAGGAGGCCCAACTTATCGTTGTTTGTTTCCCTCACCACCAAAAGCAGGAGAAGTTCCCAATTGTGAAGAAGCAGGTGTGTTAGGTGTTTTACCAGGTATTTTAGGCGCCTATCAGGCAAATGAAGTATTGAAAATAATATTAAACATTGGTGAAGTTCTAAGTGGAAAACTAGTTAGCATTAATCTATTAACCAATCAACAAAAAAGCTTTCAGTTTAAAAAAAACAAACCTCTTATTAAACAAGTGATCCAGGAAGAATTATCTTATATTGAATTAAACGATTGTAAAATAACTCATGAAAAAAAGCATTAAAAATATCTTTGTAGAAGGAGCCATCACCCCTGAAAAAATAGCAAAATCTATTGCAGCTCATCAATCCAAAACAGGAATTGGAGCTCATGATATTTTTTTAGGTCAAGTGAGGGCCGATGAAATCGATGGGAAAATGGTTCAAGCAATTGAATTTTCGGCACAAAAAGAAATGGCCAATCAAATTTGTCATGATATTAAGAGTGAAATTTTCGACAAATACCCCATATACTGTATGCACATTTACCACAGTATTGGGTGGGTAAAGGCAGGTGAAATCTGTATTTTTGCATTTGTTTCTGCAGCCCATCGAACTACCGTTTTTAATGCACTACAAGAAGTAGTGAATAAAATAAAAGCAAAGGTTCCAATTTTTGGAAAGGAAATCTTCGAGGACAAATCTCATCAATGGAAACAAAATAAATAATTATGGTTGACATTACACATAAGAAAAACAGTCTGCGAATTGCAACTGCACAAGCCATTGTAAAGGTAGGTAGCCAAGCTACTATCGAAGCCATTTACAACAAAAAAGTCCCTAAGGGAGATGTTTTTGAAATGAGTAAAGCTGCCGGTTTACTAGGAGTTAAGAAAACCCCAGAGCTTTTACCTGATTGCCATCCCCTACCAATAGAATTTACGGGAATTGAATATAAAATTATTGGTTTAGAAATTCAGATTAAATGTACCGTTAAAACCATTTATAAGACGGGAGTAGAAGTAGAAGCTATGCACGCTGCCTCTGTGGTAGCACTCAATATGTATGATATGCTTAAGCCTATAGACAAACAAATTAGTATTGAACAAATAAAATTGTTATCAAAAACTGGTGGTAAATCGAATGCTCCAAAAATACAAATAAGTATCCAAGGGGCTGTGATCGTTTGCTCTGATTCTATTTCAAAAGGAGACGGAGAAGATAAAGCAGGAAAAGCGCTTTGTGCTTTACTTGAACAACAAGGAGTCTCTATTTCAAACTACGATGTGATATCAGATGATAAGCACGGAATTCAAGAACGAGCAAAAACTCTCACTAATGCAGGTGTTCAACTCATTATCTTTTGTGGAGGCACGGGTGTTTCTCCAAGAGATAACACTCCAGATGCTATAATCCCCCTTTTAGACAAACAACTTCCAGGTGTGGAAGAAGTCATGAGAGCTTATGGGCAGGAACGCACTTCATTCTCCATGTTTTCTAGATCGGTCGCAGGACTTATTGGGGAAAGCTTAGTTCTTTCCCTACCAGGATCTACAAAGGGAGCAACCGAATCTCTAGAAGCGGTATTCCCAAATATATTACATGTGTTCGAAGTAAATAAAGGCAAAAAACATTAATGGCATTGACTACTGACATATTAAAAGATTCCATCGGTAGAAATCATAACTACCTAAGGATTTCTATCACAGAAAAGTGCAATCTTAGATGTACCTACTGCATGCCTGCAGAAGGTGTTCCCCTTTCTCCTTCTCCCGAATTAATGACTGCAAATGAAATTTATGAAATTGCAAAGATATTTGTAGCTAATGGAGTGAATAAGATTCGATTAACTGGCGGTGAACCTCTGGTTAGAAAAGATTTTACTGAAATCATTGAAAAGCTCTCTACACTTGATGTATCCATTGCTATGACCACCAACGCAGTTAATATTGACCGATACATTTCTAATTTGAAGAAGTTCAAAGTATCAATTATTAATGTGAGTTTAGATACCTTAAAAGCCAATCGATTTCAAGAAATGACCCTTAAACCAAACTTCGATAAGGTCATTAAAAATATCTACATGCTAATTAATGAAGGGTTTCAAATAAAGTTAAATGTCGTATTGCTCAAAGGAACAAACGATTCTGAAATCTTAGATTTTATTGAACTGACTAAAGAGCTACCTATTAGCATTCGCTTTATTGAATTTATGCCTTTTGATGGCAACAATTGGGACCGCTCAAAAGCAGTAAGCTTGGAAGAAATAAAGCAATTGGTAAATGAGTCTTACCCTAAAGATGCCGTATTAAAAATAGAGGACGCCCCAAACGATACGGCAAAGAATTACAAAATTAAAAATTTTAAGGGGTCTTTCGCAGTTATTAGTACGGTGACTAATCCTTTTTGTGATTCCTGCAATCGTTTGCGTTTAACTGCTAATGGGCGATTGAGAAATTGCTTATTTTCAGAAAAAGAATCCGATTTACTAACAGCATTTAGAAAGGGAGAATCTATTGAACCTATAATTCAAAAAGCAGTATTAGCTAAAGCTGCTGTAAGAGCAGGACTAGATACCTATGAAAAGTTTGCCGATCCCAATCATCATTCAAAAAATAGATCGATGATTACAATTGGTGGGTAGCTTTTAGAAGTTGCTTATAGCGCTTTGGGGTATCCATATCGACTAATTTTTCACCTCCATTTACTATGCAAACTTTTTCTGAGTGTGCATTTACAACTTTTTTAGCGCCTGAATCTCCTTTTAAGCTACACAATGCATCTAGGTAATAAGCATCGAAAAGCGCAGGAACTCCTCTCCATCCGTTACTAGATTCTGAAACTATAATTTGTTGTTGCCCTTCTTTATAGCAAGTCAAAATTGCTGTAAGATGTTGGGTATCTACTAATGGCTGATCAATAGTGGTTATAAGAATTCCATCGAGCAAATCTTCTTTGGATTGGATGCTTTTTACTGCAAACGCAATGGAAGTACTCATTCCCTCTTTCCAATTATTATTTGTACAAATAGTCACATCTAAATTTTTTATAGTAGGGATAATGATGTCTGCATAGGCTCCTAATACTACATATACTTTTTGCCCTGTAGCTAATAAATTATGTATTCTTGAAACTATTAGGGGTTCCTTATTCCAACTAAGTAATGCCTTTGAAGAACCCATTCGGGACGAGGCTCCCGCAGCTAATAAAAGAATAGGGATCTTAGGCATGAATAGTTCCTGATTTATCTTTTAATATAATCGGCTCTTGATTTCTAATAACAGATAAAATTTCTGCAATTATAGAGATTGCAATCTCTTGAGCAGATTCCGCCCCAATATTTATACCTGTTGGACCTCTAAGAATCTCTATAAAATCTATATTGACCTCTGGATTAAACTCCAAAAATTGATTGATTAATCGCTCTCTTCGATGTTTAGGACCTAACAGGCCAAAATATGCAGGTGTACAATTTTGTAGAGCCAACAAATACTGAAAGTCTTTATTAAAACTATGAGTCATTAAAACTACAGCTGTTTGCTTGTCTATTCTCGATTTATCAATTTGATTGTACAAGGGGGTAACCAATTGGTGAGCACCTTTAAAGTAATCGATGGTTTTTTGTTCATCTGCAGAGGCCATCACCGTTACTTGCCAACCCACATTAGATGCTGCTTTACAAAGCTGAACTGCATCGTGTTCTGCTCCAATAATTAGCAATTGAAAAATTGGTGATAGCTCTTGTTCGAAAGCAAGTAGATTAGAAACTGACTTTTTAAAATTATTAAAAGTATATGAGTTATTATCAATAATTATTTTAGTGCCAATCCCCTCAAAAACTCCAAACTCTTTTTTGTAAAAAGAAACTATTTTAACAGGTCTTCTCGATTCTAAAGTAGTATTAAACACACATACAAAATCATCTGAAACTTCAAAAGGCTCAATTAGCAAAAAGATGATTCCCTCACAACCCAAACGAAGTGTTCCGTCATAAGTTATAACCTTAGAGCTTCCCTCCTTAAAAACAGAAAGCGATTGAAAATGCACTTCCTTTTCTACACACCCCCCACTAACCGCTCCAACAGCTTCTCCTTGCTCATTTATGAGCATGCGAACCCCAGGTCTTCTATACGACGAACCTTCTAGTGCTACTACTGAGACCAAAACTGATTTTTTACCTTCATTTTGCCACTTGTGAGCTTGTTCTACGATAGTTTTAAATTCGTGTGTCATTGCTTAGAAATATAATTAAAATTACAGAATTACAGATGAAAATCTTTATTAAAACCTATTACAATTCATCAGAAAATTTAATCATAATTGAATTATGCATAGATTCAATCTCCCTGACCCAGATATATTAGCAAATGATATTATTGAAAACATTGAGTCAAGTTTAAATGCCTTTAAGGAGATAATGGAAACGATTGATGGTAACGAAGAATAAGCCAATGATATTATGTCAACGCCTCTCTAGCTTAGTTTAGGTTATATATAGATGTAACAACCAACCTCAAAAAAGAAAACCGCTTCTATAAAACCCACCCCTCTACTAAAATCTAATGATGTACTAAAACTTTTTGGGTTTTTTATTGTCCCTGTCCCAAACCTAGTAAATGGGATAATGGGACAGACAAATTAAGCTCGTAGTTTTTTAAATGTCTTAATTTATTTACTTTAGATCTAACTAATGAGATTTATAATAGATTATAATCTTTATTATTCTATAATGAAACTTGTGTGCAAATAGTGTGCAAGTGAGGAAACAAAAAAAGGGCTACATCTCTGTAACCCTTTGTTTATGGTGACCTCGACAGGATTCAAACCTGTAACCTTCTGAGCCGTAATCAGATGCGCTATTCAGTTGCGCCACGAGGCCGTTGTTGTCCCTTGTTGGGGGTGCAAATATAATTCTTTTTGGGCTTGTGCCAAATACTTGTGTGAAATACTTACAAGAAATCTGCAGCGGTAGTATCTGAGTAAAATGCTGTAGGGGTATGGATGCTTTATTTATTATCCAAAGCTCGGGTAGTTACATAATAGCGCCAACCTACTAAAGCCAACTGCCATTTCTTTGCATGGGCTAAGTCCAGTCTTTTTTTGGTCAAAGAGGGGAGGAGTATCTTGTTAAGCTGTGCGAGAATTTTAAACATGAATTTTATAGATTTAAGAACTTATTTTTCTAAAATGCATGCACAAATATACATTATTTGAAACTGCAGCGTCTAGTGTGGTTTGCTGTTTTTTTTCAATTCATTAGTAGGGCTTTACTATATTTGCTCCAAATTGAGACTATGTTAGACGCTTTGTATATTGTATTGGGATTGGTAGCCTTAATTTTCGGTGGTAATTGGTTGTTGAAAGCAGCTGTAGCCCTTTCACTAAGGTTAAAGATTCCTAAAATTGTCATTGGAATGACTGTGGTGTCTTTTGCCACTTCTGCGCCGGAGCTTATAGTGAGTGTAAAAGCAGCTTTGGATGGTTTTCCAGACCTTTCTTTGGGGAATGTTATTGGGTCTAATATAGCTAATTTGGGATTGGTGCTCGGAATTACTTTATTACTTGGAACTATCGAGGTGACCAAGAGTTTTTACAAAACAGATTGGCCTGTGATGTTTTTAGCCTCAATAATCTTCTTCGCTTTTCTTTATATAGACGGTGAGTTGGTTTTCTGGGAAGGTCTTGTAATGTTTTCAATGTTATTGGTCTTTTTATGGTACTTACTTCGTAACCAAGATAATGCAGTTATAGATGAATTGCCAGAAGATGACATACCCTTACCACTGCACAAGACTTTATTATTTATGGTGCTGGGTGGTCTAGGACTTTGGGGAGGTTCAGAGTTGTTAATTTCTGGGGCGGTAGGTTTGGCTACTTTTTTTGGAGTGTCTGAGCGAATAATAGGAATTACGATTGTTTCTGTGGGCACCAGTGTGCCTGAATTGGCGGCCTCTGTTATAGCAGTAATTAAAAAAGAGAAGGCTATTTCTCTTGGAAACTTACTGGGGTCTAATATCTTTAACATCTTTGCTGTTCTGGGAATTACAGCTATGATCACGCCTATTAAAGTAATGGATCAAGCGCTTTTGGACTCTGACATTTATTGGATGCTGGGTTTTGCGTTTATAGTACTTCCCTTAGTTTTTGTGCCTAGTAAAATGAGGTTGGGATGGAGGGACGGTCTTATTCTATTGGCTGGATATGCTGCTTTTATTTATATGACTATTTCTTAGGGAGCAAAAAAAAGGCATCCGCTTTTGCGAACACCTTTTAAGTAATAAGTGTAAGTGTGTTGTTAAGAAATATTCGCAGACTTTACAGTCTTTACAATACGTCCAGCAATTTTGTATGGATCTCCATTAGACGCTGGCCTTCTGTCTTCTAACCAACCTTTCCATCCTTTTTCTACAGTGATAATAGGAATTCTAATAGAAGCCCCACGGTCAGATACGCCGTAGCTGAAGTCTTTGATAGAAGCGGTTTCGTGTAAGCCGGTCAAACGTTGGTCGTTAAACTCTCCGTAAACTTCAATATGCTCTTTTACTACTGGTCTAAATGCCTCACAAATTTTCTCATAAGTTTCTTTAGAACCACATGTTCTCAATACCGTATTAGAGAAGTTTGCGTGCATACCTGAGCCATTCCAGTCTCCTTTTACAGGTTTTGGGTGGTACTCAATATAGTATCCGTATTTTTCTGTTAATCTGTCTAATAAATAACGCGCCACCCAGATTTCATCTCCTGCTTTTTTGGCGCCTTTGGCGAACAATTGAAATTCCCATTGCCCACTAGCTACTTCTTGGTTTATCCCTTCGAAGTTTAATCCAGCGTCTATACATAGGTTGGCATGCTCCTCTACAAAGCTTCTACCGTGGGTATTTCTACCCCCTACAGAACAATAGTACATACCTTGAGGGCCAGGGTAACCTCCTACAGGAAATCCTAATGGTAATTGGGTATTTTTGTCCATGATAAAATATTCTTGTTCGAAACCGAACCAGAAATCATTATCGTCGTCGTCAATTGTAGCTCTTGCGTTAGAAATATGGGGTGTTCCGTCTGCGTTTAAAACTTCTGTCATGACTAAATAACCATCTCTTCTTGCAGGATCTGGGTAAATAGCCACTGGTTTTAACAAACAGTCAGAAGAACCTCCTTCAGCTTGTTTAGTAGAACTTCCGTCAAAAGACCAGATGGGACAGTCTTCCAACTTTCCAGAAAAGTTTTCTTCTACTTTTGTTTTACTTCTTAAGTTGGCTGTTGGTACATAACCATCTAACCAAAGGTATTCTAATTTAGATTTACTCATGAGTTGATTGTTTAAGTTTAACGACGACATAAAATTATAATATTTTGGCTTAGCCTTTTAAAAAGAAGGGGTGTTTTATTAAAAAGTTATTAATAATTTTTAACCCCTATGTTTTTTAGGGGGTAAATTACTAATAATATATTTATTTGGTTTTATTTTGCAGTATTGATAATTGACCATTATGAAAACAGATTTCTCTCAACTTAGATTTAATGCTTTAGTCCAAAGTTCCCATCAAATATCCGTGCCTGTGAGCGAACCCAATAGAAGGTCTTCGCTATTTGGAAGCCATGTGTTTAATGATTATAAAATGCTCCAATACCTCACAAAAGACGCTATTGCTGCGGTTAGAGATGCCATTATTTCAGGGAGTAAAATTGACAGAAAATTAGCAGACCAAGTGGCTGAAGGTATGAAAACTTGGGCCATAGAAATGGGGGCAACGCATTATACTCATTGGTTTCAGCCGTTAACAGGTGCAACCGCAGAAAAGCATGACGCTTTTTTTGATATTCAAGATGGTCAAGCTTTAGAAATCTTTGGTGGGGCTCAATTGGTGCAACAAGAGCCAGACGCCTCTAGTTTTCCTAGTGGAGGCATTAGAAATACCTTTGAAGCAAGAGGTTACACTGCTTGGGATCCTAGTTCTCCAGCTTTTGTATATGGGACCACGCTTTGTATTCCTACCATTTTTGTTTCTTATACCGGTGAAGCTTTGGACAATAAAGCACCGCTATTAAGGGCTTTATATGCTGTAGATGAGGCAGCCACCGCGGTAGCCAAATATTTTGATAAAACAGTAACTAAGGTAAACGCTACTTTAGGTTGGGAGCAAGAGTATTTCTTAATAGACAAGTCTTTAGCTTCTGCAAGAATAGACATAACCCTCACTGGAAGAACTTTGCTTGGTCATACGGCTGCCAAAGGACAACAATTAGAAGACCATTATTTTGGGGTTATTCCCTCTAGGGTTATTGGGTTTATGAGCGATTTGGAGAAGGAATGTATGGTTTTGGGTATTCCTGTAAAAACCAGACACAATGAGGTGGCACCCAATCAATTTGAATTGGCACCAGTTTTTGAAGAAGCCAATTTAGCAGTAGATCATAACCTTCTTTTAATGGATGTGATGGATAAGGTTGCAGACAAGCACCATTTAAAAGTGTTGTTTCACGAAAAGCCTTTTGCTGGGATAAATGGTTCAGGAAAACACAACAATTGGTCTCTCGCTACAGATACTGGTATTAATTTATTGAGTCCAGGCTCTACGCCAATGAAGAATTTACAATTCCTGACTTTTTTTATTAATACTATTAAAGCCGTAGACACTTACGAATCGCTATTGAGGGCATCTATTGCTTCTGCAAGTAATGATCATAGACTGGGCGCCAATGAGGCGCCACCGGCCATTTTTTCTATTTTTATTGGAAAACAGCTTTCAGCAGTTTTAGATGAATTAGAAGGCGTGTCTTTGGGTAAATTATCACCGGAAGAAAAAACAGAACTTAAGCTCAATGTAGTGGGTAAAATTCCTGAAATACTCATGGATAATACGGACCGCAATAGGACTTCACCCTTTGCCTTTACAGGGAATAAATTTGAGATGAGGGGCGTGGGGTCTAAAACCAATTGTGCAAAGCCAATGACGGTTTTAAATACTGCTGTAGCACAGCAGTTGCAATTGTTTAAAAAAGAAGTAGACAACCTAATAGATCAAAAAGGACTCAAGAAAGATGAGGCCATCTTTAATGTGCTCCGAGAGTATATAAAGTCTTCTAAACGCATTCGTTTCGAAGGAGATGGGTATAGTAAAGATTGGGAAAAAGAAGCGGCAAAAAGAAAGCTCAGTAATCTAAAGACTACTCCAGAGGCAGTGGCAGTTATGAGTGAAAAAGCTCATGTGACTTTATTTGAGCAAATGGGCGTGTTGAGTCCTATTGAATTAAAGGCTAGACAAGAAGTGGAGTGGGAAGCTTATGTCATGTATACCCAAATTGAAGGAAGGGTGTATGAGGAGTTGGTGTACAGTCAGATTTTACCTTCTGCCGTAGCTTACACCAATGTATTACTAGATAACATAAGTAAAATAAGTGTTGTAATGAAGCAGGAGACTGCCTTAGCAGAGAGTGCACAGGGACAGGTCTTTTCTGAAATTAACAATCATTTGCAGGCTTTGAAAATAAGTGTAGATAATATGACTCAGGCTAGAAAAGCAGCCAATAAATTGGATAGTTCAAGTGATAGGGCTCACGCCTATGCTTTTGAAGTAAAACCCTTGTTTAGCGCCATTAGAACTCATGCAGATCAATTAGAAAAACTCATGAGTGACAGCCATTGGCCATTGTTAAAATACAGGGAACTTTTACAAATTAGATAAATCTTCAAAGGATTGTATGCTATTGGGGATAAGTTTTGGGAATATTATGCTACAATAGCTTGAACTTTTTAAGGATTCCCTTATTTTTGCACAAAAGACGCATTAATGGATTCAAATCAGCAGGGAAGGTATAGTCAAAGAGGGGTTTCAGCGGCAAAGGAAGACGTTCATAACGCTATAAAGAATATAGATAAAGGACTTTTTCCAAAGGCTTTTTGCAAAATTGTCCCCGACCACCTAACTGGAGATTCAGACTATTGTTTGGTCATGCATGCAGATGGAGCGGGTACAAAGTCTTCTTTGGCCTATATGTATTGGAAACAAACTGGAGACCTTTCGGTTTGGAAGGGTATTGCTCAAGACGCGCTCATTATGAATATAGATGACCTTATTTGTGTAGGTGCTACAGACCACATTATGTTGTCTTCTACCATTGGCAGGAATAAAAATTTAATTCCGGCTGAGGTGCTTTCTGCCATAATTAATGGAACGGAAGAACTTATCAATGATTTATCAAAACACGGGATTATTATTCATAGTACTGGCGGTGAAACCGCCGATGTTGGCGATCTTGTCCGTACCATCATTGTAGATTCTACCGTAACAGCGCGATTACCCAGAAAAAACGTCATAGACAACGCTAATATTAAGGCAGGAGATGTTATTGTAGGTTTCTCCTCTTCTGGACAAGCCAGTTATGAGACTGATTACAACGGAGGAATGGGGAGTAATGGTCTTACTTCTGCACGCCACGACGTTTTTGGCCAAGGTTTGGCGCAAAAATTTCCAGAAAGTTTTGATCCTTCAGTTCCAAGTGATTTGGTTTATTCTGGTGCCCTTGGGCTCACGGATGCTGTAGAAGGAAGTCCATTAAATGCAGGTAAGTTGGTACTTTCCCCCACAAGGACTTATGCCCCAATCGTAAAGAAAATACTGAGTAAATACAATGCAGAAGACATTCATGGAATGGTACACTGTAGTGGTGGTGCTCAAACAAAAATCTTACATTTTGTAGAAGGGCTCCATATTATCAAAGACAATATGTTCGAGGTGCCTGTGCTTTTTAAAATGATTCAGGAACAATCTAAAACATCTTGGAGAGAGATGTATGAAGTATTTAATTGTGGCCATAGGTTGGAGTTATATGTAAACCCGGCTGTGGCAGAAGATCTTATCGCTATTTCCAATTCATTTGGTGTTGCTGCTCAAATCATAGGTAGGGTAGCCGACAGTGATTCTAAAAAACTAACTATAGAGAGTTCTTACGGAACTTTTGAATATTAAGAAGGTCAATTTATTGTACCTTTACAGGAACAACTAGCTCAAATTTATGTTAGAAAAATTACATGTTGTAAAACAGCGTTTTGACGAAGTCTCTGACTTGATTATCCAACCAGATGTCATACAAGACCAAAAGCGTTATGTGCAGCTCAACAAAGAATACAAGGATTTAAAATCACTTATGGATAAAAGAGAGTTATATATCTCTTTAACCAATAATATTGAGGAGTCTCAGGAGATTATAGATGATGGATCAGATGCTGAAATGGTCGAAATGGCTAAAATTCAAATGGACGAGGCCAAAGCTGCTTTGCCAGCTTTAGAAGAAGAAATTAAGTTTTTACTCATCCCAAAAGAACCAGAAGACGCCAAGAATGTTGTGATGGAGATTCGTGCAGGTACTGGAGGAGATGAAGCCAGTATTTTTGCTGGAGACCTTTTTAGAATGTATACGAAATACTGTGAGTCCAGAGGATGGAAAACCAATGTGATTGACTTAAGTGAAGGAACTTCTGGAGGGTATAAAGAAATACAGTTCGAGGTTAATGGAGAAGATGTATATGGAACATTAAAATTTGAAGCAGGAGTTCACCGTGTTCAAAGGGTTCCGCAGACAGAAACTCAAGGTAGGGTTCATACGAGTGCTGCTACTGTTATGGTGTTACCTGAAGCAGAGGAATTTGATGTTCAAATAGATCCAAAAGATGTTAGAATAGACTTCTTCTGTTCCTCAGGACCAGGAGGTCAGTCTGTAAATACCACCTATTCTGCAGTAAGGCTAACACACCTTCCAACAGGATTAGTAGCCCAGTGTCAAGATCAAAAATCCCAACACAAAAACAAAGACAAAGCCTTTATTGTGTTAAGATCTAGACTATACGACATGGAATTAGCTAAAAAGCAAGAAGCAGATGCGGCTAAGAGAAACTCTCAAGTAAGCTCAGGAGATAGGTCTGCAAAAATTAGAACCTATAACTACCCTCAGGGTAGGGTAACAGACCACCGTATAGGACTAACCTTGTATGACTTACAGAATATTGTCAATGGAGACATTCAAAGGATTCTGGATGAATTAATGCTTGTAGACAATACCGAGAAATTGAAAGAAGCTTCTGAGATATTTTAGTCCCACCAGCTTTAAAACTATAATCTGGTCTATATCCAGTGTAAAAATTAAACATGACGCTTACTTTCTTAGTAGATCAGATTGAAAAAAAATCATCTTTCCTTTGCGTGGGACTGGATGTAGATTTAGGTAAAATACCGTCCCATCTTTTAAAAGAGGAGGATCCTATATTTGCTTTTAATAAAGCCATTATAGATGCCACCCATTCCTATGCGGTAGCTTATAAGCCCAATATGGCCTTCTATGAGGCCTATGGTGTTAAAGGATGGTTGGCGCTAGAAAAAACCATTCAATATTTAAATCTTAATTATCCAGAGGTCTTTACAATCGCAGATGCTAAAAGAGGTGATATTGGTAACACAGCCAGTAGGTATGCCAAAGCTTTCTTTGAAGATTTGGGGTTTGACTCCTTAACCGTCGCCCCTTATATGGGAAAGGATTCGGTAGAGCCTTTTTTAGCTTTTGAAGATAAATTTACCATTTTACTAGGACTTACTTCAAATCCTGGTGCAGCAGATTTTGAAATGTTACCAATGGCTAATGGTAAATATTTGTACGAAACTGTAATTGAAACAGCTGCCCAATACAAAAACGCCCGTCAGTTAATGTATGTGGTTGGTGCTACACAGGCCAATGCTATAAAAGACATCAGGGCTTTGGTTCCAGATAGTTTTTTGTTGGTTCCTGGTGTAGGCGCTCAAGGAGGTAGTTTAAAAGAGGTTTGTTCAGAAGGTCTTAATGAACAAGTAGGTTTATTGGTGAATTCTTCCAGGGGTATTATATACGCTTCTTCAGGAGAAGATTTTGCTTTAGCAGCAGCTGAACAGGCAGCTTTATTGCAGACTGAAATGGCTGTTATTTTAAGTAAAAAGAAAAAATAATTTCCTATTTTAGAAGTATGTTAGCCAAATGATTGGTTAAAACCATTTTATATTGATCTAGTAAATTCCCTTGTATTGATTCATTACAATTGTTATAGAAATCCAGAAGCCCAAGAGTGGGTTACTTTTGTTCATGGTGCTGGAGGGAGTTCTTCTATTTGGTTTAAGCAATTAAAAGCTTTTAGAAAAATTTATAATGTATTGCTCTTGGATCTCAGAGGGCATGGAGATTCTAAAATGCCTTTGAAACAAGCTTTTGATAAAAAATATACTTTTAATGCCATTACCCAAGATATTATAGAGGTGTTGGATTTTGAAAAAATAGAAAAATCACACTTCATTGGTATTTCACTAGGGACTATATTAATTAGAAACCTTGCAGAAAAAAGGCCAGAGCGAGTACTGAGTATGATTATGGGTGGGGCTATTTTAAAACTCAATTTCAGGTCGCAAGTGCTCATGCGTTTGGGGGTAATGTTTAAGTCTGTGGTACCTTATTTGTGGCTGTACTCTTTCTTTGCTTTTGTGATTATGCCCAATAAGAATCATAGGGAATCTAGGACACTCTTTGTTAGAGAAGCAAAAAAACTGTATCAGAAAGAGTTCATTAAATGGTTTAAGCTCACAGCTGAGATTAATCCATTACTTCGTTTTTTTAGGAATGTTGAGGTTAAGATTCCAACATTATATGTTATGGGTGAAGAGGATTATTTGTTTTTACCCTCTGTTAGAAAAATGACTGAGGCACATTTGTCTGCCTCTCTTTTTGTAGTAGAATCTTGCGGGCACGTTGTGAATGTGGAGAAACCTGAAGTTTTTAATTCGGCGGTACTTTCTTATTTAGGAAAGCTTTAGTCTGATCACTGATAATAGAACCGACTTAACTATTTCAAGGCAGAATTCATACAGAACCATACTTAACGCATTGTATTTCTAGATCTTTTACTAATTTGTTAAACAGATAAAACCAGCGTCTCCACCGGTTTTATGCTGACTAAATCTAAAAAATAATGAAAAACAATTACGCTCGTTAATTTAATAACTCATTTGTTTTGTCATTATTGTGTTAGCCCATAGAAGTTTTGGACCATTTTTGGAATAGGAGCATAAACTGTTTTACCTCATTCCTGTAGGCTTGAAGGTAATCTTGAGGAGATTTACTGTGATATTCTAGACCCCTACAGTATCCATGAATGTTTTTTCCAATACAGTTAATGAATGCTAAGGTATTTTTTCGCTCTTCATGATTATGGACAAGAGAAAGGTTTTTTAGACTGCTCAATAATTGCTTGCTGTCTCCGAGAAGGCTATGAAGGATGTTGTGGTTTAAACTCCAGTGTTTATAATCTTTAAGCAGTTCGTGGTCATAATAGAAATAAACCGCCAAAGCATTGCTGAGCCGCTCTAATTCAGTGGCTTTATATTCTAAGTGCTTTGGTGTTTTTGTATTCATTGACAAGATTATAATTTATAGTAAAATTAAGTGTAATTGAAGCTGAATTAATTTCTTTTATGTAGATAAATATTGTTTTTTCTTTATATTGCAAATTATTATAATATTTTTTCTTATGATTAAAAAGCCTGATCGTTTAAACAATAAGATCATTGCCGCTCTACAGAAGAATGCTAGGGTGTCTTTCGCTGAAATTGGCAGGATTGTTGGCTTAACACCACCAGCGGTCGCGGAGCGGGTTAAAAAACTGGAAGATACGGCTGTAATATTGAAATATCATACAGAGGTATCTTATGCTCAAATGGGGTATCAGCTAAAAGCGATGATAACTCTAAGGGCTTTTGTGGGTAAATTGAAGCCTTTTTTAGAAGTGGTAAAATCCTATCCTGAGGTAGTGAATTGTTACCGAATTACAGGTAATGAAAATATTATGATGGAGGTGGTGCTTAAAGACCAACAGCACTTAGAGAAATTTATAGATACACTTATCCAATACGGCGAAACTAGAACACATATTATTTTGTCTGAAGTTGTTTCCTCGGCACCTATATACGCTAATTGATCACTTTGGGTTATATTTGAATATGCATTACAAATACTTCTTTGTATCCTTATTTTTTATCCTTTTAAGCTTGAATCCTATTCAAGCTCAAGATATTCTCTCTGAAAAAAAGACAGAAAGGACCTTTAAAAAAGAGCAAAGACAGCTTAGACGAATGAGTCGTCAGTATACAGATTCTCTAACATATAAGGCGCAGTATTATCAGTATGTCCTTTTGGAAGATTTAGATACTAGAAATTTTGAAAACTTGGGTTGGTGGCAGTACCAATACAATTACTACAATACTATTGCCAGCAAAAAGTCTGCGAATCTTTCCCAGAGAGAGAAAATTGTGGTTGAATATGCTAAAAATACGATTGTTTTAATGGTGTCTATGTTAAGAAGGGCATACGAAATTGAGGCCAACAGACCAGCTGCTATTAGAGATATTCCTGGGGTGGTTTTTTTATTGATGCTGAGAACAATAGTCAATCCTCAAGACTATGTAGCCTATTTGGCTGTAATTTCTTATAGTAGTAAGATGGAGGACTACGGAACAGCGCTATTCTATGTTGAAGCACTTTTAGAAAATGGCTATAAAGATTTAGACACCCTTGGTGCACTTCCAGAAACTGGTTTACTAAGAATAATGCCTGAATACCAAGCATTGTTAGAAGTTTATTTAAATAAAGGATTGTATGGGATTAGAGAAGAGGATTCGTAGTATTATTGGATTGTTTTTTTTGCTACATGGTTTTTTAATGATCTCATGTAAACAATCCAAAAAATACCATGATACTGAAGTTCAAAGTATAAATATAGTGGGTGAGGGGGTTTTTAACACTCAGGCAGAAAGGGATAGTATTCTTAAATCTGTTTTGGATTTTCAAGAAGAATTAAACGCTTCATTTAAAGATCCTGAGGAGTCTCCTTTGGTGGATAAGGATAAAATGAATTTTGAAAGTTTGGATTATTTTTTGCCCAATGCGGATTATGTGATTCGAGCTAAACTGATTAGGACCCCTAATGCGCTTCCGTTTGGTATGCCTACAACAACAGATAGAATTTCTCAAGAACGGGTATATGGTCGTTTACAATTTAATTTAAAGGGGAAACCATTTTCTTTAGAAGTGTATCAAAGTTTGGATCTTTTAGAAAAAGAAGGTTATGAAGATTATTTATTTCTTCCCTTCACAGATCTCACTAATGGTAATGAAACTTACGGTGGTGGCAGGTATTTAGATTTGAGAACGGTCCAAGGAGATTCTATTTGGATAGACTTTAATAAGTCGTATAATCCCTATTGTGCTTACAATAAAAAATATTCTTGTCCTGTTGTACCTTCTCAGAATCATCTTGAAATTGATGTTCAGGCTGGTGTTAAGGCATTTATTAAATAAAAAAAACCAGCCTTTGAAAAAGACTAGTTTTTTTTAAACTAAATTTAACTAATACCTATTCCTTAATGCAATGGGGGAATTAAAAGGCATAAACTGCTGCTAGTACAAAAGAAGATAGGCTCTTTTGCGGCGCAAATTTTGTATCTAAAAAGCTTTCATCAGAACCATTATCTATTCTAATTTCTGGCTTTAAAATAAGGTTTCCTATGGACGCACTTCCTGTAAGGGTAAGGGCAAAAACGCTAGAATCTGCTACACCACTATCTGTTTGGTCAATGGCACCATAAGCGCCACTTTCTACAAAGTACTCTCCTCTTAAGCCAATGGCAAATGTGTCTGAAGTTGTTAATTGCGGGTATAATGCTACTCCAGAGAATCCAACACCGTCATTGTCGTAAATGGCTCCGTTGAGTCCTAAGTAAAAATTATCTGTAACAGAAAAACCTCCAGTGTAATCCAATTCATAAGCACCACTATCTGTTAATAAATTAAGGAATTGACCTTTGTATCCAAGTTGCGCTCCAAAAGCATAAATTCCTGTTGGGTTGTATTCTGTAAGATCTGTTGGGTTAAAGATTCCGAGCATTGCAGAGAAGTCTTCACTCAGCGCAAAATCTGCTTTTATTCCAGTATGACTAAAAGGTCCATAAGAAAATAAGTATGAAGTACTGTAATTGAAATTTGCTGCTGGAGATATTACTTCGTAGCCTAAAAAGGTGTTAAAATTACCCATGGTTACTGTAACCTTATCGCTCAAGTTCCAATACATATACAATTGGTTCACAATATTTCCGGTTGCAGAATACATGGGGGAGTTGAAAATAGCATCTGTACCTCTTGGTCCAAAGACTAAGTCTGCTACGAATCCAACTTTTTCCCCTTCGTAAGCTGCTACTACATTGGCCATACCCAAAGCAAATCCTGGTAAATTAGCAAATGAGCTTCCAGGTGCCATAGTGTTTTCTCCTACATTTGGAGCGTTTAAATTACCTCTGAAATAAGCGTCTACCGTCCCGCTAATGCTAAATTTTGGTGTAGTTTCTTCTTCTGCCTCTTGAGCGAAAGTTAATGTTGTTACTGTTAATGCTGCACTTAGCATTAGAAATTTTGCGTTATTTGTAAAAGTTTTAAAAATCATAAGAATTCGGTTTTAAATGGTTTTTAACAAACGGAGCGTTCTGCAAAACGCTCCGTTGCTATTTATATAGGTTTTGTTTAGTGTTGGTTCAATCTAAAATCAGCATATGCATCCATTCCGTGCTCGTGAAGGTCTAAGCCTTCTAATTCTTCTTCTTTAGATACCCTTATTCCTCCTGTTTTCTTGATGGTGAAAAGGATGATAAATGCTGTAATAGTGCAAAAGGTAGCTGTGGCTCCTACGCCTGCTAGTTGGTACAGGAATTGATCCATTCCTGCTTTTGCGCCAAATACTCCAACAGCAAGTGTTCCGAAAATACCACATATTAAGTGTACCGCTACTGCTCCTACAGGGTCATCTAGTTTAATTTTATCTACAAAAGCAACTGCTAAAACGATGAGGGCTCCAGCCAATAATCCAATCACAACAGATTCGTTTGGAGACATTAGGTCTGCTCCTGCTGTAATACCTACTAAGCCTCCTAGAATTCCATTTAGGAACATGGTAAGGTCATAATTTTTGTATAAGATAGTAGAAAGTACAAATGCACCAATTCCACCTGCTGCTGCTGCTAAAGATGTTGTTACAAGTACTAAAGAAGTTCCTGCTGGGTCTGCAGATAATACAGATCCACCGTTAAATCCAAACCAACCCAACCATAAGATAAGTACTCCAGCTGCTGCTAAAGGGATATTGTGTCCTGGTATGGCTTGTGCTTTTCCACTTTCAGAAAATTTACCTATTCTAGGGCCCAAAAGGTATATGGCTATTAATGCAGCCCACCCACCAACAGAGTGTACTAATGTAGATCCAGCAAAGTCGTGAAACCCACCATTTTCGCCGCCAATGGTACTTAAAAAGCCACCTCCCCATTGCCAAGATCCAACAATTGGGTAAACCAGACCTACATATATTAGGGTGAAGATCATAAAGCCTCCTAGCTTAATCCTTTCTGCTACTGCTCCGGATACAATAGTTGCTGCTGTGGCCGCAAACATTCCTTGGAAAAGGAAATCGGTCCAGTAGGTGTATCCGCCAGAGGCGTAATCAGGGGTTAGACCATTTTCAGGTAGTGGTATCCCAAACCCGGCAAATCCAAAGTATCCATTGAAATCTCCAGGATACATTAGGTTGAACCCGCCTATATAATAAAGTAATAATCCAGTACAAATAATGAATACATTCTTAAATAAAATATTAATTGTGTTTTTTTGTCTGGTCAATCCTATCTCTAAAAAAGAGAATCCTAGATGCATGAAAAATACCAAAGCGGTACATACCATCATCCATACGTTGTTTGTTGTAAATATTGCTGTTTCCATTTGTTTATTCTTTTTGAGTAATCTGTATTAGTTTATGCCTGCTTTTCCATTTTCTCTTGTCCTAATTCTATAGGCATCTTGTACGTCGGAAACAAAAATCTTTCCGTCCCCTACATTTCCTGTACTGGCGGCTTCTAAAATGGCATTTATAGTTGGTTCTAAAAATTCATCAGAAATTACTATGGAAAGCACCCTTCTTTGAATATCAGAAGTACTGTAGCTAATTCCTCTGTAGACATGTCCTTGCTTTTCGTTACCTACTCCGGTAACATCCCAGTAGCTAAAGAAGTTAACCTCTATTGCGTGAAGGGCTTTTTTGACATCGTCAAATTTTGATTTTCTAATAATTGCTTCCACTTTTTTCATAATGGGAATCTTATTTATGGGTTAATACGCAGTAAACTTATATTTTTATAATTATACCCCCTAACTTTTAGGGGGTATACTGTTAATTATTATTATATATATAAAATAAACCTTTAAAAAATGAGGGTATCATTTTTTAAAGCTATTAAAATTGAGTGTGTGAATAAAAAAATGGGGGGGGGTAAACAAAATAAAATAGGATTTATTAATTAATAGCCCTTATTTTTTTCGTTGTAGTTCTTAAAAATTGGTGAAAAGTTTATATGGGTGTACTGTATTTAATATATACGCTACCTTAAGTGAATGAGTGTTTATATAATAGGAGTAGTGCCTACAATAAAGTAAGTACTTTTAATAAAGACGATAATTATTTTAATTAGATCGCTTTTGCACTGTAAAGGCCAAGCGAAATGGCTAAAACACCAATGATTATACTAGAAAGGGTGTAGACGCTAAATTCCAGTATTTGTCCATTTTTAAGGAAAGCCTGATTTTCGAATGCAAAGGTAGAAAAGGTGGTAAACCCACCACAAAGTCCTATGGCTAGAAACGAATAAAGGGGAGCACTTGCCAATGCAGGGTTTTTGTAACTTATACCAACAATAAGACCTAAGAGAAAGCAACCTATTGTATTGACACTAAAGGTTCCCCAAAAAAAATGGGCGCTCCAGGGATTACCTATTTTACTCAGCCCATATCTTAGCAGGGTGCCAAAGCCCCCACCTATAAACAATGCAGTCATGGTTTTAAGCTGCTCCATATTTAAGATTTTAAATATGTTTTCAAAATAAAGAGGAGTACAATAAAAAGGATAAAACCTAGGAGTAATTTTAATACCCCTTTAAAATTTTTTTGGTGTTGGGCGCGTTCTTTTTTGAAAGCCATTACAATCGCAACAACAAAAGATATGGCAAAAAGCACCGCGAACACTATTTGTCCTTTACTAAACATATTCCTATTTTTACACAAAGCTACATTAAATTACGCAAACCTTTTTGACGTTTTAATGTACATAACATAAAAACTATGAAAGAAAAATTAGAGGCAGTTGCAGCCTTTCATACCGCATTTAAAATAGGTTACGCTAAAAGTCCCATAGCGAATTTGGGTGAGCAGAAAAATACCCTGCGTTTTAATTTAATGGAGGAGGAGAATAAAGAGTATTTGGAGGCCGCTCAAAACAATGACCTTGTTGAGGTGGCAGACGCTTTAGGAGATATGTTATACATATTATGCGGAACCATTATTGAACACGGCATGCAGCACAAGATTGAGGCGGTATTTAACGAAATACAAAAGTCTAATATGAGTAAACTAGGGGAAGACGGTGCGCCAATTTACAGAGAAGATGGAAAGGTATTAAAAGGGCCCAATTATTTTAAGCCCAATCTAAAGGCTATCTTAGAAGAATAAAAAAGGCTCCCTAGTGGAGCCTTTCAAACTTAGTATGCTTTAACCCTCCAGCCATAAGGGTCTGGTGACAAATTGTATTGAATATCGTTGAGTGTTTTCTTAAAGAATGTGGCGTAACTGTCTTCTTGTGGCGCAATTTCATATTTTTCTCCTTTATAGCCAAAGCCAGATATTGGGCTTACCACTGCAGCAGTTCCAGCGCCAAACATTTCTAATAATTGGTTGTTTTTATGAGCCTCAAGTATCTCAGCTACTTTAATAGGTCTAACTTCCAGGTTAATCCCATTGTCTTTGGCCAATTGTATTAAACTCTTTCTTGTAATTCCATCTAAAATAGAATCAGACGTTGGACCTGTTAGTAAGGTGTTCCCAATACGAACAAAAATATTCATTGTTCCGGCTTCTTCAATATTTTGATGTGTATTAGCGTCCGTCCAAACTACCTGTTGGAATCCTTCTGCTTGTGCCAATTGAGTGGGGTAAAAAGAGCCTGCATAATTTCCTGCAGCTTTAGCGTACCCAAAACCACCACTTGCAGCCCTGCTATATGTTTCTGCAATTTTAACCCTTACTTCTCCGCTGTAATAAGATTGTGCTGGAGAACAAATGATCATAAATTTATACTGCTTGGAAGGAGAGGCAACAACACCTGCTTGAGAAGCAATCATAAAAGGCCTAATATATAAAGAGTTTCCTGCACCAGGTTTAATCCAATTTTGGTCCAATGCTAATAATTTGTGGAGTCCTTCAATGAAGTATTCTTTTGTAATTGCTGGCATAGCAAGTCTTTCACAAGATTTATTAAAACGCTCAAAATTATCTTCAGGCCTGAATAGCCATGCGTCACCATTGTGATCCTTGAATGCTTTCATGCCCTCAAAAATGGCTTGGCCATAATGAAATACACTGGCGCTTGGTGCAATACTGATATTTTGATAGGGCTTAATTTGAGGTCTTTCCCATGCACCATTTTTATAGTCGCAGACGAGCATGTGATCTGAGAAAATTTCTCCGAATGATAGGTTTTCAAAATCAACTTCATTAATTCTAGAAGTTTTAGCAATTTCAATGTCAAAAGAATCAGATGCTGTGCTCATGTACTTAATATTTAAAAGAATAAAATTAAATAAAAATACCTTGAGCCGGTTTTAATTTTCATATTATTAGCGAAATGGTTAAAATTTGATAAGTAAATGAGGATTTGATATATTTTTAACATTTACAGCTGTTGATTTGTTTGTATTTTCAGAAAAATCTTTGGTGAAAACCCACTTTAGTCTGGTTATATTCGCTTGTTTTTCCTTCTTAAACAGTAAAACTTGGCTTATCTTTAGACAGTGAAAAGAAAAGTTGTAACCACTGCAGATGGTTCAAAAACACTACAGATAGAAGATTGGCAGGAACAGTACCACTCAATGCATGGTGCTATTCAAGAGGCCTATCACGTATTTATAAAACATGGTTTATCTCTCTTTGACAACCAGACTATTTCCATACTTGAAATTGGTTTTGGTACGGGCTTAAATGCCTATATTACTTTTTTAGAAGCTCAGGATAAAGGACTTACTGTTGAATATTATGGGGTTGAAGCTTATCCGGTTACTTTTGATGAGGCTATTTCAATGGATTATGTAGCATCCTTAAAGGATCATAATGAAGGGCGTCAAGCATTTGAATTAATGCATAAAAGTCCATGGAACGTCCCAGTAAAAATTGCATCATTTTTTAATTTAGTGAAGCTTGAAAAAAAGTTTCAAGATATAAATGATTCTAGTCAATATGAACTCATTTATTTTGACGCATTTGGTTTCAGGGTGCAACCTGAATTATGGTCAGAAGTCATTTTCTTTAAAATGTTTGAAGCATTACGTCCGGGGGGTGTATTAGTGACCTATGCTGCCAAAGGGAGTGTTAGAAGGGCTATGATTAGCGTAGGGTTTTTAGTGGAACGCCTTGAAGGTCCACCTGGTAAGCGAGAAATGCTCAGAGCAACCAAACCCATCTTGAACAGTATAATTTAAATTTCACCCTCTTTTTTTAATATTGATGCTATGAAAATATTGATTACCGGAGCCACCGGCCTTATAGGAAAAGAAATTATAAAACAATGCCATTCTATGGGCATTTCCATTCACTTTTTAACCACTTCAAAGGACAAGTTAACCTCTAAGGCAAATGAAAAAGCTTTTCTCTGGAATCCTTCCAAAGGAGCGATAGATTTAAATGCTTTTCAAGGGGTAACCCACATAATTAATTTGGCTGGGAGCACGATTGCCCAAAGGTGGACTAAGAAAAATAAATCAAGAATTCTAGAGTCAAGATTAGATAGTATCAATACGCTTAAAAAAGGAATTAGGCAACTAGATAGCCATTCTCTGACCTATTTTTTAGGCGCCTCTGCGATTGGGTATTACCCCTCAAATTTTACAGCTGAGTACGCTTCGGATTGGTCTTTAAACCAAGAAAGCGATTCTTTTCTAAGAAATACTGTTTTGGCATGGGAAACGGCCAATCAATCTATGTTATCTCTTGGTTTAAAACTGGGCCAGTTGAGGATAGGCTTAGTATTGGATCAGAAAGCAGGCGCCTTGCCTCAATTTATTGCCCCTATAAAAAATTTTGTAGGCGCTGCTTTTGGAAGTGGCCAGCAGTGGCAGTCTTGGATACACAAAGAAGACATAGCTCGAATGTTTGTTTTTTTATGTAAAAATGAATCTGAGGGTACTTTTAATGGTGTTGCACCCAATCCCGTTACCCAAAATGAATTGGTGTCTGCCATAGCCAAACAGCTTAATAAGCCTATTGTATTGCCAAATATTCCTGGTTTTGCTATTTCATTAATTCTTGGAGAAATGGCGCAATTGGTTCTAGAAAGTCAAAAAGTACGATCTGATCAGTGGCACGATTTAGGTTTTGAATTTCATTTTCCCTCTTTAACTCAGGCACTTAAAGATTTGTTATAATTGATAGTTATAAATGGAGTGACATTTTGGCATTTTTGAGGCTTTGGCAGTACTTTTGAATGGTATATTTTAAATATTGAATCACATGAGTAAAAAGAATATGGATGCGGCAGCATCTGAACAAGCAGAAGTTCAAGACACTGAGGTTACTTCATCAGAAAATAATCAGGAGTCCAACCAAGATAGCACTAGCGAATTTAATGATGCTGATAACGAAGAGACTGTAGAGACAAGCTTAGAGAAGTTAGAGCAAGCAGTAGCCAGTGAACAGGATAAATTTCTAAGGCTTTTTGCAGAGTTTGAAAATTATAAAAAAAGGACTTCTAAAGAGAGAATGGATCTTTTTAAAACAGCTAATCAAGAGGTTATTGTCGCTATGTTACCCGTGGTCGATGACTTTGAAAGGGCTATGAAAGAATTGTCAAAAGATAAGGATTCAGAGCTTTATAAAGGCGTAAGTCTTATTCAAAATAAATTTATTGGGGTATTAAAGAATAAGGGTTTAGAAGAGGTGGTAGTGTCTGCTGGCGATACTTTTGATTCTGAAATGCACGATGCAATTACTCAAATACCTGCACCAGATAAGAAAATGAAGGGTAAGGTGATTGATGTTATTGAAAAGGGTTTTCAATTAGGAGATAAAATTATTCGTCACCCAAAAGTAGTAGTAGGAAACTAATTAAGTTTTTATGAAAGAAGATTTTTATGACATACTAGGTATTTCTAAAAGCGCTACAGCTGCAGAAATTAAAAAAGCTTACAGAAAAAAAGCTATTGAGTACCATCCAGATAAAAATCCTGGTGATTCAAAAGCGGAAGAGCTTTTTAAAAAATCTGCAGAAGCTTATGAAGTTTTAAGCGATCCAAATAAAAAGGCCAAATACGATCAGTATGGCCACCAAGCATTTGAAGGTGGCTTTGGAGGCGGAGGCGGAATGAATATGGATGACATATTTAGCCAATTCGGTGATGTTTTTGGAGGTGCCTTTGGAGGCGGATTTGGAGGCTTTGGCGGTGGAGGACAACGTAGAGCTAAAGGAAGTAACCTAAGGATTAGGGTGAAACTAAATCTCGAAGAGGTAGCACAAGGGGTAGAGAAGACTGTAAAAGTTAGAAGGAAAAAACAGGCAGAAGGAGTGACTTATAAAACTTGTTCCACATGTAATGGGCAGGGTCAGGTTACTAAAATTGCCAATACTATATTAGGTAGAATGCAAACGGCAGCCACCTGTAGTACTTGTTCTGGTAGTGGTCAGATTTTAGACAGTAAGCCAAAAGATGCAGATGCTCAAGGGATGGTGGTTCAAGAAGATACCGTGAGCATACAAATACCAGCAGGTGTAGAAGATGGTATGCAACTAAAAGTTGCTGGGAAAGGAAATGACGCTCCTGGTAATGGAGTTCCCGGGGACTTAATTGTAGCGATTGAAACTCTAGAGCATGATACTTTAAAAAGAGAAGGAGACAATCTTCATTATGATTTGTATATCAGTTTGTCAGATGCTGTATTAGGAACCTCTAAAGATATAGATACTGTTTCTGGTAAAGCCAGAATTAAACTTGAAGCAGGGCTTCAATCTGGAAAAATACTAAGGCTTAGAGGGAAAGGCATTAAGAGTATTAACGGTTATGGAGCCGGAGATTTATTGGTGCATGTTAATGTATGGACGCCAAAAGAATTGAATAAGGAACAAAAGGCTTTTTTTGAAAAGATGCAAGGAGATGAAAATTTTGAGCCAAGGCCAGAAAAATCTGATAAGTCATTTTTTGAAAAGGTAAAAGATATGTTTGCTTAGCGTTTTTTATTTTTTTATTGAGAATTTGTGTATATTTGATTTTTACTTAATAGTACAACTATTAGGTAATTCTTTTTCATAGCAATTTTTTTTCCCATCCTTAGAACTTGTTTTAAGGGTGGGTTTTTGTTTTTAAACAGCTCTTTGTGTCAGTTTATTTGCTTATTTTAGAAGCATAAACAACTCGTATGAACACCCTTCAGAAATTTTTAGGATTAATAAAAAATATACTGACAACCCCTTTGTTTCCATCGGACACTGTTCACATAACTATAGGAACTATTCTATTAATTATAGCCTCCCTTATTTTTGTAAGTTATCTTTTAAAGCTCATTAAAAAAATTGTTAATGCAAAATTACCTGAGGAAGATAAAAACAAGTTCACAAGTATATTTGGTTTTTTAAAATACCTCTTTTATATATTGGTTACTGTCACCGTGTTACATTCTTCAGGGATTGATCTCACTGTTTTTCTGACAGCTTCAGCCGCTTTATTTGTTGGTCTGGGTTTTGCCCTACAATATTTATTTCAAGATATTATTTCAGGTATTTTGATTATTCTGGATCAATCACTACACGTTGGAGATATTATAGAGGTAGATCAGAAGGTGGGTAAAGTATTCGAAATTAAATTGAGAACAACTAGAGCGATTACTCGAGATGACAAAGTAATTGTCATTCCAAACCATATTTTTCTTACAAACAGTATTTTTAATTACACACAAAATCATAAAACGACTCGAGAAAAAGTCACTATAGGGGTGTCTTATGCTTCAGATATAAATTTAGTCACTGACTTACTGCTGTCTGTTGCTGAGACTCAAAAAGGTGTGTTGAAATCTCCTAAGCCATTTGTTTTGTTCGATGATTTTGGAGATTCAGCTTTAGTATTCTCATTGCATTTTTCTATTGCAGATTCATTTGGTGATCCCAAGTTGAAAAGTGAGATTCGTTATAAAATAGCAGCGATTTTTAAAGATAATAATGTGTCCATTCCTTTTCCACAAAGAGATGTTCACTTCTATAACCATTCATAAATGAATTCAAATATTCTTGTTGTTGAAGATGAAGCAGCCATAAGCAGGGTGCTTGTTAAAATTCTTGCTGAAGCTTTTGTTACCTATGAGATAGAGGCTGCCTACGATGGGCAATCTGCTATTGAAATGATTCAAAATAAGGACTATGCTCTAGTTTTGTGTGATATTAAAATGCCTAAAATGGATGGTGTAGAAGTACTCATTAAAGCTAAGGAAGTAGCACCATTTACTTCATTTATTATGATTTCTGGTCATGGGGATCTTGAAACTGCTGTAGAAACAATGCGATTGGGCGCTTTTGACTATATCTCTAAGCCGCCAGATTTAAACAGATTGTTGACCGCAGCAAGAAATGCTCTAGAGAAGAAAGATTTATTAGTAGAAAATACATTACTCAAGCAGAAAGTGTCTAAAGGATATGAAATGATCGGTGAGAGTGAGGCTATATCTCATATTCAGCAAATGATTGATAAAGTGGCTCCTACAGATGCTAGGGTTTTGATTACTGGTCCTAATGGAAGTGGAAAGGAATTGGTTGCCCATTGGCTTCACGAAAAGGGACCCAGGGCAAATGCTGCATTTGTAGAAGTTAATTGTGCCGCTATTCCATCTGAACTCATTGAAAGTGAGTTGTTTGGTCATGTAAAAGGAGCTTTTACTTCTGCGGTAAAAGACCGTTCAGGTAAATTTGAAATGGCCCACGGAGGAACCTTATTTTTAGATGAAATTGGAGATATGAGTCTCTCAGCTCAGGCTAAAGTTCTCAGGGCTTTACAGGAACAAAAAATATCAAGAGTAGGCTCTGATAAAGACATTAAAGTAGATGTGCGGGTTTTAGCCGCAACAAATAAAAATCTTAAAGAGGAAATTAAAGAAGGTCGGTTTAGAGAAGATTTATACCATCGTTTGGCTGTTATTATAATTGAGGTTCCAGCTTTAAATGAACGCAAAGAGGACATTCCTTTACTGATTAGTCATTTTTCAAGGCAAATTGCCCATACGCAGGGAACGCAGCCTAAAGTGTTTACACCTGAGGCTATTAGTGCCCTTCAATCATATGATTGGACTGGAAATATTAGAGAATTACGCAATGTTGTAGAGCGCTTATTGATTTTAGGCTCCTCTGAAATAAGTGTTAAAGACGTCAGTTTATTTGCTGCTAAAAATTAAATAAGAATTAAAAAAACAATAAAAAATGAAAAAAAATATTTGGCTTCTTTGTGCTTTGTTGAGCATCAGCCTTCAGGCCCAAGAGAATAAAGACAAAGCCTTTATTAATCGTATTTACGATACTGCTCTTAGTGACAGTAATTCGTATGATTGGCTCAATCACTTGTCTAACCAAATAGGAGGACGTTTGTCTGGTTCAATTCAGGCAGAACAGGCTGTAGACTACACCTTTAAAGTGATTGAAGATTTGAATCTAGACAAGGTGTGGAAGCAAGATATTACTGTGCCAAAATGGGTGAGGGGTACACCTGAATTTGCTTACATGGAATTGTCTCCTGGGGCAACTACTAATATTCCCATCCTAGCTTTGGGTGGGTCTGTGGCAACCCCTTCTTTAGGAATTAAAGCGGAACTTATTGAGGTGAGTTCACTAGATGAATTAAAAGCTTTGGGCAAAAAAGCTGTTTCTGGTAAAATTGTTTTTTTCAATAGACCAATGGATCCTAAAATGATTAATACATTTTCTGCTTATTCAAAAGCAGTAGATCAAAGGTCTAAAGGAGCTGCTGAGGCAGCTAAATATGGTGCTGTTGGCGTGATAGTGAGATCTATGAACTTGAGATTGGATGATTTTCCTCACACCGGTGGAATGTCTTATGGGGACCTTCCTGACTCCATGAAAATACCAGCTGCTGCGGTCTCTACAAACCACGCTAATTTTTTAAGTACTACACTAGCTTTAAATCCTTCTTTAAAATTTTATTTTAAACAAAACTGTAGAACACTTGCAGATGTACCTTCTCACAATGTAATTGGAGAGATCAAAGGAAGTGAATTCCCTGAAGAGATTATTGTTGTTGGAGGGCATTTGGATTCATGGGATGTTGGAGATGGTGCTCATGACGACGGCGCTGGTTGTGTCCAAAGTATGGCTGTTTTAGAGATATTAAAAAAGTTAAACTACAACCCAAAAAGAACGATTAGGGTAGTAATGTTTATGAATGAAGAAAATGGACTTAGGGGAGGAACTGCCTATGCTAGTAGAGCAAATGAACTAGGGGAACGTCACATTTTCGCCCTTGAGAGTGATTCTGGAGGATTTACACCAAGGGGTTTTTCTTTTGATGCTACTACAGAAAACATGACTCAAATTATGGAATGGAAAACATATTTTGAGCCTTATATGGCCCACACTTTTACAAAGGGTGGATCTGGAGCAGATATTGGTCCTTTAAAGAAAGAGGGCATTGTTTTGGCTGGATTAAGACCAGATTCACAGCGTTACTTTGACCACCATCATGCTGCTACAGATACTTTTGACGCAGTGAATAAAAGAGAGTTGGACATGGGTGCAGCGGCTATGACTGCTTTGGTATATTTATTTGATCGCTATGGTATAGAAACCACTGAAATTAAATAGAATGTTTATATTTGCCCCTCATTAAAAAAGTGATTATGCAAGACGGAATTTACGCCAAATTTAATACATCTAAAGGCGCTATTACAGTTAAATTGACTCATGACAAGACGCCTGGTACTGTGGGTAACTTAGTTGCATTGGCAGAGGGAAATTTAGAAAATAAAGTGAAACCTCAGGGTACTCCATATTATGATGGATTAAAATTCCACAGGGTTATTCCAGATTTTATGATACAAGGTGGTTGCCCTTTGGGAACAGGTACTGGAGATGGTGGTTATAAGTTTGACGACGAATTTCACCCAGACTTAACTCATAATGGTCCTGGTGTTTTATCTATGGCAAATGCTGGTCCAGGAACTAATGGGACCCAGTTTTTCATTACACATGTAGCCACCCCTTGGTTAGATAATAAACACACTGTTTTTGGACATGTGGTAGAAGGGCAAGAAGTAGTAGATGCTATTGCCCAAGGAGATACTTTAGACACTTTAGAAATTATAAGAGTTGGAGCAGCTGCTGAAGCGTGGAATGCTGTGGAAGCTTTCAGAACTTTTGAGGGATCTAGAGAAAAGCGTATGGCTGAGGCCAGAGCGGCTCAAAAAGAAGCATTAGATAAAGTGTCTGCTGGGTTTTCTGAGACTACCTCAGGATTAAGGTATCAAATTATTCAAAAAGGTTCTGGTATTAAAGCAGAAAGGGGTCAACAAGTTTCTGTACATTATCAAGGAGCGCTAGTAGACGGAACTGTTTTTGATTCCTCTTATAAGAGAAAAGAGCCTATTGAGTTTCAATTGGGGGTTGGTCAAGTTATCTCAGGTTGGGATGAAGGCTTACAATTATTACATGTAGGAGATAAAGCTCGATTTGTCATACCATCTGATTTGGCTTATGGAAGTGCTGGTGCTGGTGGTGTTATTCCTCCAGACGCTATTTTGGTATTTGATGTTGAGCTCGTTGGAGCTAAATAAAATTTTTACTGGCAGCACTATAGTATAAATGGTGTTGTCAGTAGTAATAAAATTTTGAAACCCAAGCCTCACGAAACTTTAAGTGGTTTAATTTCATAAAAAAAGCCTGTCCATTTGGACAGGCTTTTATTTTGAAAAGGTTGTATATGATTAGATCACTTTAACATTTACTGCATTCAATCCTTTTTTTCCTTGCTCAAGCTCGAATTCTACTTCATCCCCTTCACGAATCTCATCGATTAATCCTGAGATGTGTACGAAATGTTCTTTGCTTGTTCCTTCTTCGCTGATAAAACCGAATCCTTTGGTGTCGTTGAAGAATTTTACTGTTCCTTTGTTCATTACTAAAAATTAAAAAATTATATTAGAGACAAATGTAGGTTATATATTTTTAAATCCTTTCAATTAAGTAACTTATATTTTTATCTGACCTTAAATAATTAAATAATTACAGCATATGAGTGTTTCTAATTTAGACGCCAAAGTGTTTCCAATTGGAGGATATTCTTCTGTTGGTCAGTACAATGCTCAACAAATAAATCAATGGATTTTGGAGCTGGATCAATTGCCGTATTTGCTTTCAGAGGTTTCCGTTCATTTAGAGGAAGCATTTTTAGATGGCCCGCTTAGAGAGGGCGCATGGACTATTAGACAACTTATTCATCATATTGCAGATAGCCACCATCACGCTTATACCAGATTTAAATGGACCCTTACTGAAAATGAACCCTTAATAAAAGCTTATGATGAAAAGGCTTGGTCACAACTATTAGATGCGTCTGCACCTATACAATTGTCCTTAAACCATCTTTCTGCAGTTCACCAAAAATGGGTATTTTTATTACGTAAAATGAATGAGAGCGATTTTAATAGACGTTTTCAGCATCCTGAGACTAAGTCTTATCATTTTTTATTTGATTATTTAGGGGGGTATGCTTGGCATGGCAATCATCATTTGGCTCAGATAAAACAAGCATTAGAACAATTTAATCAAGGCTAATGCTTATGAAATTAACATAAAATTTATACTTTAAAGCCTATGGATTCCAAACAATTATCTTGGAGTGATTTTGAAAAAGTAGATATTCGAGTTGGTACCGTAATGGAAGCCTTAGATTTCCCCGAGGCGCATAAACCTGCTTATAAACTTTATATAGATTTTGGTGCGCCTTTAGGTGTTTTGAAGACTTCTGCGCAAATCACCAAATTATATGCTAAAGAATCTTTAATTGGACAACAGCTCGTGGCTGTAGTTAATTTTCCGGAAAAACAAATTGCAAATTTTAAAAGTCAATGCTTGGTTTTGGGAGCGGTGAATGAAGCTGAGGTTACTTTACTGCAGCCCATGTCTAAAGTACCTAACGGATTAAAAATTTCATAATATTGTTAGAACAGGCACAGATTAATTTTGACAGCGATAGTATTTGGGTGTTAAATATAGCATTAGCCTTTGTGATGTTTGGCATAGCCTTGTCCATAGATTGGCGTGATTTTAAACCAGTTATTTTAAATCCTAAGTCTCTTATAATTGGCGTGTCAAGCCAATTTTTGGTTTTTCCCCTAGTCAGTTTTTTCCTTGTTCTGGTTTTAAAACCGGCACCTAGTATTGCTTTAGGAATGATTTTAGTGGCTGCATGTCCTGGAGGAAACATCTCTAATTTTATCACTCATTTTTCTAGGGGTAATGACGCATTGTCAGTCAGTTTAACGGCTATTGCTACACTTTTAGCTGTGGTTATGACTCCATTGAATCTTGCTTTTTGGGGTAATATGTATGAACCTACTTCTGCTATTTTGAGATCAGTATCTGTACCACCTATAGATATGGTTAAATTAGTGGGGCTCATTTTGGGAATACCATTGATTTTAGGAATGCTCATTCACGAAAAATACCCTCTTTCTGCTCAAAGGATTTCAAATGTTATGAAAAAGCTTTCCCTCCTTTTTTTTATTACCTTAATCTTTTTGGCTCTGGGAAACAATTTAGTGGCGTTTGAACACTATGTTATGGAGGTTTTTTGGTTGGTATTACTTCACAATTTTATAGCTTTTATTACGGGCTTTAGCTTGGCTAAATGGTGGAGACTTTCCTGGAAAGACACTAAGACAATTACCATTGAGACAGGTATTCAAAATTCTGGTCTTGGACTTCTTTTGATTTTTACTTTTTTTGATGGTTTGGGAGGTATGGCTATTTTAACAGCTTTCTGGGGAATTTGGCATTTAATATCTGGCCTTTTGCTGGGAACTTTTTTTAGAAATTATTCCGCTTTAAATGCAAAAGTGTATGATTAGTGTACAAAATCAATTGACCAATTTGGTTAAAGCTTTGGTCAGATTTGCGTTATGGTGTTATTTTAAACGCATTGTAGTGACTGGTTTTTCAAAACAACACCATGATAAATCAGTAATATATTTGGGAAACCATCAAAATGCTTTATTAGATGCTTTACTGATCGCTACAACCACAAGGAGGAAGACTACTTTTCTCACTAGATCAGATGTGTTTAAAAATCCTTTGATTGGACATTTTTTAAGATATATAGGTATGTTGCCTATATATAGATTTAGGGATGGTGTGGACACCCTTTCTAAAAACATTCCTATTTTTAATCGTTGTGGGGAAGTGCTTCATAATCATGAAGCTATATTAATTTTTCCCGAAGGGAATCATGGTTTAAAAAGGAGGGTGAGACCATTAAAAAAAGGTTTTGTTAGCCTTTTGTCTCATCGTTGGTCCATTGACAAAGAACCTGTTTTCTTGTCACCTATTGGAGTTAATTACATTAAAGCAGCACGTTTTCCGGACGCCGTTTCGATTGTTTATGGTAATAGCCTTAAAATTGAACCTTTTGAGATTAATAAGGAGAATACCCATTCACTATTATGGACCTTACATGAAAAATTAGCTGTTTTGACTACTCATATTCCCGAGTCTCTAGAAGGGTATTACGATCAAATTGATACTGCTTTGGAGCAAGATTCTCAACTTTTTTTGAATCCATTGAAAACTAATGATTTAATTGCTCAGTTTGAACACGCTCTTCAATCTAAAGGGTCTTTAGAAGCTACAACTAGTATATTTTTTACACCCAATACTGATCTAAATAAATCCTTTTTTTCTAGAACGGTTAGTCAATTTTTAAAGCTCCTTTATGAATTTTTAAATATGATTCCTTTAAGTGTATGGCGTCTGTTTTTAAAACCACGTATAAAGCAGCCTGAATTTGTAAGTACCGCTAGATTTGGATTTTCCTTATTGTTTTTCCCATGCTACTTTTTACTGCTTTTTATTTTGATTGCAGTATTTGCCAAAAATATAGGGATGGCTTTAGCCATCCCTATGGGTCATTTTATGATGAATTTAATATTTGTAAAAAAAGTACTTTAATTACATTAAATTACTGAAGAATATGGCATTGGCCAAAAACTTATTGGTTCCGTACCAAAAGGCTCTAAAATTCGTATTGTCGGTGAACAAAATTACATTTCCTCTACCTAAACCAGATACTTTAAATGGCACAGTGTTGGGAATTAAAGTAGCATTCACTTTGGAGTGGTATCCGCTTAAAAGCGGAGAAGAAGTGTATTGAATAGGATTATTGAAACTTTGTTTGTCTGCTTCAATATATACATTTGTTTTTCTAAACATGGCAACATAAGCATTGTGATAACCGTAGTTGATGGGGTGACTCAAATCTAATTTTGCTTTGAAAATAGCACCGCCTGTTTCTTGTGCGCCATAGAAATTCTCCCTGTCCTCATAAGAGATTCCTTTGGCTTCTAAAGGTGCATTTTTGAATGTTAGGTCCATAAATTCGTTTTTAGAAATCCATTTGGCGGAATTTTTATAGGCTATTAAGGTACCTCCATCTTTTACCCATTCTTTAATTTTATTTGAAGCAGCTGAATTCAATGCACTTCCATACATATTAGGAACTATTAAGGTAGTGTATCTGGAAAGATCTACCCTACTAAAATAGTCAAGGTCTATTTTAGTGAGTTTCATATCGTACCTTTGGTCAAATAAATGCCAAATTTCTCCAGCGTCATAAGAAGCCGTTCCATTACCAACAACAATAGCCACAGAAGCCTTTTTGAGTGCCTCAAAATTATTGCTTCCTAAATCTATTCCATTGCTTAATCCAGTGCCTACTCCTTTTATTTTAATTTGGGCGTCTGCAGCAATTTCTGTCAAAAATTGGTGTATTTCATTGGCAGATAAAGATTGATTGGCTACAGGAATCATGATAGTACCGTAATCGTATTTTACGCCTTCTAATTCAAACGCCCTTTTAGCTACTTTGGCCCTGAGTCCTTTGTTTAGTATTTTGTTTAAAGCTTTTGGGGTATAGTATTCATGCCATTCGAAGAGGTATGCATACTGAGATAAGGCGCTAATACTTCCCTTTGACACAGGAATTTTGTTTACCTCAGACCCTGCTTCATTAAGGTTGTTTGTTGTAGTATATGCAACATTGAAAGCTAGTGGAAATGTCCATGCAGAAATGTCATAGAACAAACTATCTGAAAAAGTGGTTCTTTTTTCAAACATTGCTTGTATTAGACTATTGTTCTGTTGGTTTAGTGGCACTACATAGCCATAACCTTTTTTGAATTTTTTTCCATTGATAACCGCATCTCTTTTGAGCTCATGAAATTTAATTTCTTGCCTGTGAAGAATTTCAGCTAAGTGATTTGTTTTAGCAGCATCTTTTGTGTCACCAAACACAATCGCTTTTTGTTTTTCTTTAGCTGCCAATATCCTTGTATTGGAAAAGAAGTCTCTCTGGTAGTTTAATATTTTTTCCCTCATGCCTTGAGCTGCAGCCACAGTAGATAAGGCAGTAGTGAATTGGTTTCTAATGGTGAATGGAAAGGTGAGTATGCCATTTTCACTTTCTTGTATATGTCCTCTAGAACTACCTTGTTCAAAAAGGATTCCAATACTACCATTAATGTCTGGGAAAGTAGATCCTTTCCCGTAATAGTAGTCGTCGTAGTTTTCTTCAGAATAATACAAAGAACCAATTTTATCTAATGCTTTGGCATGGTAAGTACCTATCTCTGCCGTAAGTTCTTGGTTAATCGCAGGGGTTAAGGGGTGCACTCTTGTGGGCTCTCCTGGTTGAAAGAAAAAAGTGGAATTGGTACCCATCTCGTGGTGATCGGTAAGTATGTTAGGCTTCCATGCGTGAAAACTTTTAATTCTAGCCCTACTTTCTGGTAATTGAACAGGCAACCAGTCTCTATTCATGTCAAACCAATAATGGTTGGTTCTTCCTCCTGGCCATACTTCGTGATACTCCCTTTCATTTGGATCTGGGTTGAGTAAATGACTTCTGTTTGTGTTGGCCCAATACGCAAATCTTTGAAGACCGTCAGGGTTGAATGAAGGGTCCATTAATATAACAGTATTGTCTAAAACAGCCTCTATCTCAGGCCCTTCAGCGGCAGCCAAATAATAGGCGTAAGCAAGTCCAGCATTTGCGCCACTGGGTTCATTTCCATGAATTGAAAATCCTTGATACACCACTATGGGCATATTTTCTGTGGACAAGTTTTGTCCTGCAGGAGTAGTCAATGCCAAGTGCTGGGTTCTGATGGACTCAATATTGCTGTGATTTTTTGGGCTGGTTACCGTGAGAAGAAGCAATGGCCTTCCTTCGAATGTAGCGCCTCTATTCTCTATTTTTATTCGATCAGAGGAAGCTGCCAAGGCCGTCATATATTGTACTAATTTGTCATGAGTAACATGCCATTCTCCCACTTCATGACCAATAACCTCTTTTGGCGTAGGTATTTCTGGGTTGTAAGATATGTTATCTGGAAGATAATAACCTAAGTCAATAGTCTCTTGTGCTAAAATACCTAAGGGTAAAAAGAGCAATAAGGTCAAAAGAAATTTTTTCATGGAATTGGTTTTGAGGGTTACTTAAAGTATAAAAATAAGAAAAGGGCCTCTATTGAGGCCCTTTTACACAATTAAATTATTGTTGAAAATTAAATATCGTCAAAATCCACCTCTGTAAAGGAAGAAGTTGGTGTGTCTTCAATAGGCTTTTCCTCTGCATCTTCTGAAACAATATCTTCAAAGGATTCTTTTTTAAAATCTGATTGGTGTCTTTCAGAGATCACCTCAGAACCTTTGTTGTCAATGATGAAATCCATCATTTCGTCCATAATTTCTTTAAATGCTGTAAAGTCTTCTTTATACAAATAAATCTTGTGCTTCTTGTAATGGAAAGATCCGTCGTCGTGCGTAAATTTCTTACTCTCTGTTATTGTTAAATAGTAATCGCCGGCTTTAGTGCCTCTTACATCAAAAAAATAAGTTCTCCTTCCAGCTCTTAAAACCTTTGAGTGTATCTCTTCTTGTTCCATGGATTCTTTTGCGTACATCTGTTCTGTTTTTGCAAGTGCATTGTTCTCTTCAAAATTGAAAAAAAAATGTTTATGTTACAACATTTTTTGGGTTTTCTTTATGGGTAGATTGACCTTCATAAAGTGCTTTGTAATAACCATTTAAAGTAATTAATTCTGCATGGGTACCCTCTTGAATTTTTTTACCATCTTCTAAAACGATTATTTTGTCTGCATTTTTAGCTGCGGAAACCCTGTGACTCACTATAATGGTAGTTTTGTGGGTAGCGGCTTTTTTAAGCTCATTTAATATGGCTTCCTCTGTTTCGGTGTCTACAGCAGACAAACAGTCGTCAAAAAGATACACTTTAGGGTTTTTTATGAGCGCTCTAGCAATAGAAACCCTTTGTTTTTGACCACCACTTAGGGTAATGCCTCTTTCTCCTAAAATAGTCTCATAGCCTTTAGAGAATGCTGTGATGTTGTCGTGAACAATAGCTTTTTTTGCTGCTGCTATAATATCTGATTGGGAGGCATTTTTTTTCCCAAAAGCAATATTGTTAGCAATGGTTTCTGAAAATAGAAAAGCGTCTTGTGGAACTGCACCTATTGCATTTCTGAGAGCAGAAAGTGGTACTTTTTTTATGGGAACACCGTCAATAGTGAGTTTGCCACTATCTATGTCATACATCCTACTGATTAATTCAAGAACGGTAGATTTACCAGAACCAGTCTTTCCTAAGATAGCCACAGTTTGGCCTTGTTTCACTTCAAATGATAATTCTTGGATGGCTTTAATTCCAGTGTCTGGATAAGTGAAACATACTTTGTCGAATTGAATATTCCCCTCAATTTCCATAGGGCCTTTTGACGAATCTACTATGGCTGGTTTGGTTTTTAGAAATTCATTGATTCTAGCCTGTGAGGCTTCTGCTTGTTGTATAATAGAGGTGAGCCAGCCTACTATAGCTACCGGCCAAGTGAGCATATTGACATAGATAATAAATTCAAGAATCAATCCAATGGAACTTATTTCGCCACTGATATACTGCTTGCCACCTATATATATGACAAACAAATTACTCACCCCAATCATTAAGATCATTAGGGGAAAGAACCAGGCATTTACTTTAGCGAGGTCTAAACTTTTTTGTCTTCCTGTATTGGCTAATTCGGCCAATTCATTGTTGTTGCGCTCCTCCAAGCCATAAGCTTTTATGACCGATATTCCAGAAAAACGCTCTTGTGTAAATGTTGATAATGTAGAGAGAAAGCTCTGAACGGCTGTACTCTTTTTGTGAATGACCTTACTTATTTTATAGATAAGTACAGACAAAAATGGTAATGGGAGTAGGGTATAAGCAGCTAGTGTTGGAGCTTTAATAAACATCAGTGGAATAACACATCCGAAAAGAGTCAGTGTTTGAATACCATACATGATTGCAGGGCCAGCATACATTCTCACTTGACCAACATCTTCGCTAATTCTGTTCATGAGATCTCCAGTACGGTTGTTCTTGTAGAAAGCTAAATGTAACTTCTGATAGTGGTCAAATATTTCATTTTTAAGATCTCTTTCTATGTATCTGGAAATATTTATAATCGTTTGACGCATTAAAAAAGTAAAAAAACCGGAGAGTAAGGCGGCACCAATAATAATGAGAATATATTCTAGCAAAACGCCTTTGACAAGACTCTCATCTGCATTGCTCACAGAGAGATATTGCTCTACCGCTTGAACAGATTTATTGATAAAAGGAGGCATAATCAGAGAAAAAACCCTTGCGACAATAGTAATTAAAATACCTAATAGTAGTTTTAACTTATATTTTTTAAAGTATTTATTGAGGTGACGCAGTTCCTTCATGCCTGAGTATTAGGACTTCAATTTAAGCCAAACAAATATAAGGTTTATGAAATTTATAAAGCAGAGAATTAAGCGAATAATATTATCTAATAAGGGTTTGCCATCTATAAATAAGTAGTATTTTTGCCTGCGAGTTTTATTCATTAAAAAAAGTTCTTTATCATGCTCACAAGGAGGCACATTCGAGTAAAAGTAATGCAGGGTTTGTATGCTATGACACAAACCACAGAAGACACCTTAGAAAAGGAAAAGAAATTTCTTAGCCTCAGTATGGAAAAGATGGGAAGTCTTTATTTACTTCATTTGAGTCTATTTATTGAGCTTCAAGCCAGGGCTGCAGATCATTTACTTTTATCCTCTAAAAAGTATATTTCTTCCTCAGCAGATTTAGATCCTTCCAAAGCAAAGTTTTCAAATAACTTAGTGCTTGCTCAGATCAAAAATAATGAAGCAATCAGTAGTGCTATTGCTGCTAGAAAACTCAATACTTGGTATTTACATGAAGAATATGTAAAAATCATTTTTAAGGAAATTATAGAGAGTGCTGCTTACACCGAGTACTTGAAAGACCCAGCAAATACATACGAAGAAGATTTGGCCTTTTTGATTAAAATATTCAAAGAGATTATAGCACCAAACGATAAATTGTATGATTTTTTAGAAGATCACACCATTACTTGGGCAGACGACATGCCCATTGTAAATACTTTCCTGCTAAAGCAGTTAAAAAAATTAACACCAAAAGTAATGGGATCGGATTTTATTAAAGGCCTAGCAATCTTAGAAGACGACGTTGAGTTTGCTCAAAATTTACTGGTTAAAACAGCACTTAAAGAAAACATTTTAGCTAAAGAAACAGCAGACAAAACCCCCAAATGGGATAAGGATAGAATAGCAGATATTGACGGTATTTTATTGAAAATGGCCATTTGTGAATTACTTTTTTTTCCTTCGATTCCAGTTAGGGTAACTATCAATGAATACTTAGAGATTGCCAAAGAATATTCCACCCCCAAGAGCAGTATATTTATAAATGGTATATTGGATTCACTATCAAAAGAGTTTAAAGATCAAGGAAGACTTGAGAAAGTCGGACGTGGTTTATTGTAAATAATTTTTATATTCGTATTTTATAATTTTAAATTTTCCAGATCATGAAAAAAATTAGCTTAATCGCACTTTTATCAATGTCACTTATTACCTTCTCATGTAAAGAGAAAGCGACTGAAAAAATTGAAAATGCAAATGTAGAGGCTGCAGCTGTAAGAGATGCTTCTGCGAATAAAATGGCGGTAATGACTTTTGACAAAACCTTCCATGATTTTGGTCAAATCACTCAGGGAACACCGCAACAAACGGTATTTACTTTTACTAATACTGGAGACGCTCCACTCATTATCACAGACGCTACTTCTAGCTGTGGATGTACTATTCCAGATTACCCAAAAAACACCCCAATTGCACCAGGTCAGCAAGGTAAAATGGTAGTGAATTTTAATGGTTCAGGACAAAATCAAGTGACAAAAACAATTAATGTGCAGGCCAATACTGCCAACGGTAGTGAGTTGTTAAAAATTCAAGCCTTTGTTTTGGCTCCAAACGCAGCGTCTATTCCGTCTAATTAACCAATACTAACATTTTTACTATCCTATGGAAGCATTAAATCAATTTTTACCTTTAGCCTTAATTATTGTTGTGGGTTATTTTTTTATGATCAGACCCCAAATGAAGCGTCAAAAGGATGAAAAGAAATTTTCAGCTGCTTTAGCTAAGGGAGATAAAGTAATTACCAAAAGTGGTATGCACGGAAAAGTAGTAGATTTAAATGAAAAAGACGCTAGTTGTGTGATTGAAACTATGGCTGGCAAAATTAAATTTGACCTGTCTGCTATTTCAATGGAGCTCTCAAAAAGACTTCAAGACCCAGCAAAATAAAATATGTACAAGATTTTCATTAGACCGCTTCTGTTTCTTTTCGATCCAGAAGCGGTTCATTATTTCAGTTTCTCTGTAATTAAATACTTGTCTAAATTAGGTTTTGGTGCAATTATTAGACGCGTTTATACGCTAAAAGATCCAGCTTTAGAAAGAGAAGTTTTTGGTTTAAAATTCAAAAATCCGGTAGGTTTAGCAGCTGGATTTGACAAAAATGCTCTGCTCTATAATGAGCTCTCAGATTTTGGGTTTGGGTTTGTAGAAATAGGGACACTTACCCCAAAGCCGCAAGATGGAAATCCTAAAAAAAGACTCTTTAGACTAAAAAAAGACCAAGCCATTATTAATAGAATGGGTTTTAATAATGCTGGAGTGACCAGTGCAGTAAAAGCGCTAAAGAAGCAGCACAATGTTTTAATAGGCGGTAATATTGGTAAAAATAAAATTACGCCAAACGATCAAGCCACTGAAGATTATATTATTTGCACACAAGCCCTTTGGCCTCATGTAGATTATTTTGTGGTAAATGTCAGCTCCCCAAACACCCCAGGACTTAGAGAATTACAAGAAAAAGCCCCTTTAACTGCACTTTTAAAAGCGCTTAAAGTAGAGAATGAGCTTCTAGCCACTAAGTACGCTCAAAAGCCTAAGCCATTTTTGTTAAAAATTGCTCCAGACCTTACAGAACTTCAATTATTAGATATTATAGCTATTATTAAAGAGACCCAAATAGACGGAGTTATTGCGACCAATACGACAATTAATAGAGATGGTTTGCTTTCAGAGGAATCCCTACTAAACGAAGCTGGAGGATTAAGTGGTGTACCCGTCAGGAATAGAAGCACAGAAGTCATCCGTTTCCTTTCAGAAAAAAGTAACAACGCTTTCCCAATTATTGGGGTAGGAGGTATTCATTCTGCAGAAGACGCCTTAGAAAAATTAGAAGCAGGCGCCACATTAGTTCAGCTTTGGACTGGTTTTGTTTATGAAGGACCTGCCCTTGTCAAGAATATAAATAAAGCTATATTAGCCCAGCGCTAAGGATTTATTTTGATCGAATTTCAAGTACTTATTTCTTTTTCAGTTGCGGTATTTTTCCTGGCAATATCACCAGGTCCAGATAATATTTTTGTCGCATTTCAGAGCCTTAGATTTGGTTTTAAGAGCGGCTTATGGGTCATTATGGGTCTGATGAGTGGTTGCCTTGTTCACACTGTTTTAGGTGCATTTGGCGCTGCTGTTTTTTTGAGTCGCTTTCCATTCCTACTTATTGGAATTAAAATGATAGGGGCATTATATTTAGTGTACCTAGCCTATAAACTTTACAAGCAAGGCGCACCAAAAACACTTTCAGTCATTGAAGTGGTTTATAAAAAACCCATTGATTTATATCAACAAGGTTTTGTGATGAGTGTATTAAATCCAAAGGTTGGTTTGTTTTTTATTGCTTTTTTTCCAGGTTTTCTATTTATGCCATCATTGCCTTTTTGGACGCAATTTCTTGCATTAGGTGGCGTATTTATACTCATTTCTACCATGGTATTCTCTAGTATAGCCTTATTGTCTTCGGTACTGTTAAATACAGCTTCAAAGTCACAAGCTGTTTTTTTTATTGCCCTACATTGGTTGCAGATAGTCTTATTTATAGGAATTGCCATTTTTCTTTTTCTACCTTAATTTAATTGTAACTTTAGTATATAAATAGTCGCATGATAAAAGGAGTTAAAATTATTGAATGCCCTAGAGATGCCATGCAAGGCATTAAGACTTTTATTCCGACCAATCAGAAAATTATTTATTTACAGTCTCTATTAAATTGTGGTTTTGACACCTTAGATTTTGGCAGTTTTGTCTCTCCTAAAGCCATTCCTCAAATGTCAGATACTGCCGCTGTTTTAACTGGCTTAGACTTAAACAATACCCCTACTAAGTTACTGTCTATTGTGGCTAATTTACGTGGGGCAGAAGCAGCTTGTTCTTATGATGAAATCTCATATTTAGGTTTTCCATTTTCGATTTCCGAAAATTTTCAAATGAGAAATACACATACAACCATCAGGGAGGCTATTATGGTTTTACAATCTATTTTAGATGTAGCCCTTAAAAAAGGCAAAAAAGTTGTGGTCTATCTTTCTATGGGTTTTGGAAATCCCTACGGAGACCCTTGGAGTACAAAAATAGTGGCCAATTGGGTGTCTAAACTTTCTAGTATGGGGGTGGAAATCCTTTCCCTCTCAGATACAGTTGGTAGTGCACAATCTCAAGATATTTCTGCGCTTTACCGTCATTTAATACCAGCCTATCCCTCTATTGAATTTGGGGCTCATTTTCATACCAAGCCCGCAGACTGGCATGAAAAAGTTCATGCAGCTTTTGGTGCGGGTTGTCTTCGTTTTGACGGTGCTATTCAAGGTTTTGGTGGCTGCCCAATGGCAGCCGATGCCTTAACTGGTAACATGCCAACAGAAAAGCTACTTTCTTACTTTACCAGTAAAAAAGTAGCTCATGGTGTAAAATGGATGGCCTTTGAAGCCGCGCATAATAAAGCCACCACTTTATTCAATGCATATCATTAAAATGGGACACTTATAATTAATCTAATAGCTCATTTAAGTAATATTAGAATCCATATCTAAGACCAACATTAATTCCAAAAGGATGACCAGGTCTCAATCCATGTGGTAATCTAGATACTGCATAAGTACTGTTAAAAGCATTTACAATATTGGATTGAATTCTCAAACGATTATTCACTTTGTAATGCACACTAGCATCTAGTATGGTATTTGCTTTAACACTATTTAATGGATCTAAATCGCCTTGGCCAGCAATGGTTCTTATGGCCCCCATATGTCTTAGCTGGGTGTTGAATTCCCATTTATTTACTTCATATCCCATGCTTAAATGCCATTGATCTTTTGCAATGTATGGCATTTCATCTCCAATATTCACGTCTCCCCATAAACCATTGCTTGCGTCAAAGCTATTTTGAAATTCAGTATCTGTAAAAGTATAACCAAAGGTTACAGGAAGACTACTTTGGTTGTTAAAACGTATAACATCTAAGTTTATTAGAAATTCAATTCCTTGCACCAAGACTTCTCCAGCATTGAACAGTTCAAGATTTCCTGTTCCAGCACTTGCTGCAAAATCACTTCCTAGTAAGTTACTATAATCATTTCTGTATCCTATGAGTTCTGCATTAATACCAGCATAGCTAAATCTGGCTCCCAGCTCCGTATTAATACTTTCTTCTGCCTTCTGACCTTCGATAGATCCAGGAGGTGCAAATCCTTTGTGTATTCCACCAAAAATTGAGACCTGATCAAGTCTATAGTTAAAACCTACACCGGGTATCCATACTGATAAACTATTGGATCTTCCTGAAAGATCAGATCCGTTTCTTTCCGGATCATTTTTCCCGTAGTCTACCCTAGAGAGATCCATATTCTCATACCTCACTCCAGGGGTAAGGGTAAAGTTTTTATAGGTGTATTTGTAAAACGCATAGGCTGCAAAAGCATTCGCTTCACTGATTCTATTTGCGTCTGTACCTCGTGTACCGGTATTGTTTAATTCCATTGCGCCATTTTTTATACTGTAGTCATTGAGCCATTGAAACCTGTCTTCCTGATCCTCATGGAGTCTTGCGCCAATTTCCAGATCATGGTAGGCTTGTTCTCCATCCCAATGAATGTCTAACTTAGTTTGAACGCCACTAGATAAAAAAGACCTGTTATTAGCTTTTACAAACAAATCAGCTTCTCTTGAATCTTCGCTTCCCGTAATTCTATCAAAAGCCTCTGGATATTGAGCGGGATTAGTAAGAATGTCCGTTAGAGACATTTTTTGACCATCAATCTCAAGGTAGTCTAATTTATACCAATTTCTGGCAAACTCATTTTGGTATGCGGTGGTAGTCAGGGATAAATAATCAGAAAATTTGAGGGTATGGGTAAGCATATATTGCCTGTGTAGGGTATTCATTTGATCTTTTTCAGATGCGACATAACGTTGGAAAGCGTCTGTATAAAAATCATCCTCAGTGAGGCCAAGATAAGTTTCATTAGAAGTTTCATCTGAATACTGGTATTTGAATTCAAGCGATTGTGGCACCCCTAAAAGCAGGTCATTGTATTTGATTTTCCCTACAAAATCTTGTTTGTCAAAGCCTGTATTACCCCCATTTGGAAGTGTTTTGAAACCATCTGAATCATACCTAGTATAGTCTGCTAAATAACCCCATTTATCTTTAGTTGCCCCATGGCTTAGGTTAAATAGTTTAGAATTAAATGCTCCGTATTGTGCCAATAACTGTGTACTATTCTCTTGAGGAATGACTTTTGATACCAGATTTATAGCTCCTCCAGTCGTATAAGGCCCGTATTGTATTTGACTACTTCCTTTGAGTATCTCTACTGCTTGCATTCTAGCGATGGTAGGGAAATAATATGCAGCAGACGCACTATATGGTGCAGGCGCTATTAAAACACCGTCTTCCATAAGTGTGATTTTGGCAGAACGTTCTGGGGAGGTCCCTCTCAAACTAATATTGGGTCTAAGTCCCATACCGTCTTCTTCATAGATAGAAACACCAGGGACAGACCTAAGTGCCCTATTAATATCTGTAACATTAAATTTAAGAAGTTCAGCTTGGTCCATATAATAAGCAGCACCAGTTCTGTTTTTTGCCCTGAATTTACTGCCAAATAATTGGTGAGCAGACACCACAACTTCAGAAAGTACTTGTGTACTGTCCTTTTTAGTGATCTCTTTTTCCTGACCGTGGGAGTTGTTAAAAGCGAGTAAAGTGATTAGAATAGGAAGTAATTTATACATGTATACTTATTTAGACTTATTAAAAATAATTAGGCAAATATAATATTGAAAATTAAATTCACAAAGCTTATTTAGAATAAATAAAAATAAAATTCAGTTGTATTTTTCTGATTTTGCCCATTTTCCATATCGTTTTTTATAACTGATTTATTGCTAGTTATTTAAATCTCTTTTAATTGCAGCTATTTTGGAATAAATACGGTATATTTGCACGCAATTAAACTTTAATTGCCATGCAAGCACATCTTGACAAAATTGTAGGAGAAGGTCTAACTTATGACGACGTACTCTTAATCCCAGCCTTTTCAGAAGTACTTCCAAGAGAAGTAAATATTCAAGCAAAGTTTACAAGAAACATTACGATCAATGTTCCTATTGTATCTGCTGCTATGGATACTGTTACCGAATCTCGTATGGCTATTGCCATGGCTCGAGAAGGAGGGATAGGGGTGCTTCATAAAAATATGTCTATTGATCAACAGGCTTTAAAAGTTAGAAAAGTAAAGCGTGCAGAAAGTGGAATGATTATAGATCCTGTGACTTTACCGTTAACGGCTAGCGTAAAAGATGCTAAAGACAATATGAGAGAGTTTAGTATTGGTGGGATTCCAATTGTAGACAAGGATCATAAGCTCTTAGGCATTGTAACCAATAGGGACTTGCGTTTTGAAAAAAATAATGCAAGGCCTATTTCAGAGGTCATGACCTCTGGTGATTTAGTGACCGTAGCAGAAGGCACTTCATTGGCTCAAGCAGAAGATATTTTACAGCAAAATAAAATTGAAAAATTACCGGTAGTTAATAAGGACAATAAACTAGTCGGGCTAATCACATTTCGAGACATCACAAAGCTTACTCAAAAGCCTATAGCCAATAAAGACTCCTATGGTAGACTTAGAGTTGCAGCTGCACTAGGGGTTACTGCAGACGCCGTAGATCGTGCAGCAGCGCTAGTCAATGCTGGAGTAGACGCAGTTGTCATAGATACGGCTCATGGGCACACTCAAGGCGTGGTCAATGTGCTTAAGGCGGTAAAAGCGTCATTCCCAGATTTGGAGGTTATTGTAGGTAATATAGCTACTGGAGAAGCAGCTAAGTTTTTAGTAGCAGCTGGCGCAGACGCTGTTAAAGTAGGAATAGGCCCAGGATCAATTTGTACTACAAGGGTAGTAGCAGGTGTTGGTTTTCCACAATTCTCAGCAGTTTTGGAAGTAGCTGCAGCCATAAAAGGCAGTGGCGTACCCGTAATTGCAGATGGCGGAATTAGATATACAGGAGATATTCCAAAGGCAATAGCTGCTGGCGCAGACACCGTGATGTTAGGCTCTCTGCTTGCAGGAACTAAGGAATCTCCTGGAGAAACGATCATTTATGAGGGCAGAAAATTCAAGTCTTACCGTGGAATGGGTTCTGTAGAAGCCATGAAACAAGGGAGTAAGGACAGGTATTTCCAAGATGTAGAAGACGACATTAAAAAATTAGTTCCTGAAGGTATTGTTGGAAGGGTACCTTATAAAGGAGAACTTTTCGAAAGTATACACCAATTTATTGGTGGCCTAAGAGCAGGAATGGGGTATTGCGGTGCCAAGGATATTGATAGCCTTAAAGAACACGCTAAATTTGTGAAAATTACAGCCAGTGGGATTAACGAAAGCCACCCTCACGATGTGACTATTACAAAAGAATCTCCTAATTACAGCAGGTAGGTTTCAAGATGTATTAAATAAAAAAGCGCCTTTCCGGCGCTTTTTTATTTAGAATAATCTTCCCAAGTGGTGGTTTTATAAATGTCATCACCGAAATAAGTGGCTATTTTTAAGAAAGGCTCAGGGGTGAGATAACCCGGCACTGGGCTGAGCATATTCATGTTTTCATCCAAATACACCACGGTGGGGTAACTCAATTGCCCTTGAAGTAGGTTAGCAGCCAGTTCATGGTAGCCATTTCTTCCTGAGGACACAAAAGAAAAAGTCTGTTCTCTAAATACAATAGGTTCTTTTCCTTCCCCATCTAGTTTCACCATATAAAAGTGCTGTTTCATATAGTTGGCTACTTCTGGATTCTGAAAGGTATTTTTATCCATTTTTTTACACCACCCACACCAATCAGTATAAACATCAATAAAAATTTTTTTTGAATTGCCTTCTTGTGCTTGAAGCGCAACAGCCTGTTCGAAGCTCAACCAATGAATTGAATTGTTTTCTTGAGAAAATACTGTTTGCAAACTTCCTATTAGGAACAGGAAGTACATTGTTTTGTTAGAAAAGTTACTTGAAAAATTACGCATGATTAAAAATAGCTATTATTCAGATATGTTTCACTGAAAAAAAACAAAGACTCAAATTGCAATATTTTTTTTAAACGCTATTAATTAGACTGCAATACTGGATTAACCTCTTTTGTAAATAAGTCTTTAACATCTACTTGGTTTCTTAAAATATCATCCATGGTTTCGGCTGCTCTAATTAGAATGGCTTCACCGTTATGCCACAACACTTCTGCAGGTCTAAATCTAGAGTTATAGTTACTCGCCATGGTAAAACAATAGGCACCTGCATTTTTAAAACAAAGAATATCTCCTTCCGTAATTTCTGCTATCTTACGATTTGTTGCGAAAGTATCTGTTTCACAGATATAGCCTACTACTGAATAAAAACGCTCTCTACCGCTTGGATTGGATATATTAATAATGCCATGGGTAGATCCGTAAAGCATTGGTCTAATTAGATGGTTAAAACCACTGTCAATACTGGCAAATACCGTAGAAGTAGTTTGTTTCACTACATTTACCTTAGCCAAGAAATAACCTGCTTCACTGACAAGAAATTTGCCTGGTTCAAAAGCCAGGGTGAGTGGCTTGCCGTATTGCTTACAAAAATCATTAAATCTTTTAGAAAGCTTGTCTCCTAATTCTTCAATATTTGTTTCAATATCACCCTCTTTATAAGGTACTTTAAAACCGCTACCAAAATCAATAAAGTCGAGATTCTTAAAGTTTTTCGCTGTTTCGAATAAAATTTCCGAAGCGTATAAGAACACCTCAATATCTAAAATATCACTTCCCGTATGCATGTGAATACCATTGATATTCATTTTTGTAAGTGTTGTTATTCTGAGGATGTGGGGTATTTGGTGAATACTAATCCCAAACTTTGAATCGATATGTCCTACTGAGATATTGGCATTTCCACCAGCCATTACATGTGGGTTAATGCGAATGCATACAGGAATCTCTGGATGTTTGTTTCCAAACTGCTCTAAAAGCGAGAGATTATCTATGTTAATTCTTACGCCCAGGGCTGCGGCAGTTTCTAATTCTTCAAGAGAAACACCATTGGGTGTAAAAATAATATCTGAAGGCTTAAAACCTGCTTGTAATCCCAATTGAACCTCTTGAATAGAAACAGTATCTAAACCACTTCCCAAACTATTCATAAGTCTTAGGATGCTAATATTAGATAAGGCTTTAGCAGCATAATTTAATTTCAATTTTGAAACACCATTAAATGCATTAGTTAGCCTGTTATACTGACTTTTAATTTTTTCTGCGTCATAAACATATAAAGGAGCGCCAAATTCTTTTGCAACACCTAATAAATCTTCTTGTGTCATAAGGGATAATTTACTCAAATGTAGCTATTAGCCCTAATATGTACAATATTTAACAACATAAATAGTATTTTAAAACATATTGTTATATATATAACAATATGCCGATAAAGATTTTCTAATTTATTACATTCTCTTGTATCAATAATTAGGCGCTTTGGTGGTTGTTTGCTATTTTTGTATCCGAATTTTAATAGAACACTATGAACCTTCACGAATATCAAGGAAAAGAGATTTTAGCCAGTTTTGGCGTTCGCATTCAACGTGGGATGGTAGCCCAAAACCCAGAAGAAGCAGTAGCAGCTGCTAAGCAACTTACAGAAGAAACCGGCACCAGTTGGTATGTAGTTAAAGCGCAGGTGCACGCTGGTGGACGTGGAAAAGGTGGTGGTGTTAAATTAGCTAAAAACCTAGAGGAGGTTGCTTCTATTTCTGATGCCATTATTGGAATGGATCTAGTAACACCACAGACTTCTGCCGCTGGAAAAAGAGTTCACCAGGTATTGGTTGCAGAGGATGTTTACTATCCAGGAGAGAGTGAAACATCTGAATTTTATATGTCTGTTTTATTGGACAGGGCTTCAGGAAGAAATATGATCATGTATTCTACAGAAGGTGGAATGGACATAGAAGAGGTGGCTGAGCATACGCCACATCTGATTTTCACTGAAACAATTAGTCCTGCGGTTGGAATTATGCCATTCCAAGCAAGAAAAATCGCTTTTAACTTAGGCCTTTCAGGAACTGCATTTAAAGAAATGACCAAATTTGTTATGTCTTTATATAAAGCATACGAGGAGTCAGATGCAAGTTTATTTGAAATAAACCCCGTTTTAAAAACCTCTGATGATAAGATCCTTGCGGTGGACGCTAAGGTTTCTATAGATGACAATGCATTGTACAGAAGAAAGGTATATGCAGACATGAGAGACCTTAGAGAAGAAAATGCTATTGAGGTAGAAGCCAATGCTGTTGGATTAAACTACGTAGATTTAGATGGAAATGTTGGGTGTATGGTAAACGGAGCTGGTTTGGCTATGGCTACCATGGATCTTATTAAAATGGCCGGAGGAGAACCAGCTAACTTCTTAGATGTTGGGGGTACTGCAGATGCTAAGCGTGTAGAAGAGGCTTTTAGAATTATCTTAAAAGATCCAAACGTGAAAGCTATCTTAATTAATATCTTTGGTGGTATTGTTCGTTGTGATAGAGTAGCACAAGGTGTTGTGGACGCATATAAGAACATGGGAGACGCTATTAAAGTTCCTATAATCGTTCGCTTGCAAGGGACCAATGCTGAATTAGCTAAAGAAATTTTAGACAACTCTGGATTGGCGGTTAAATCTGCTGTTCAATTCCAAGAGGCCGCAGATAAAGTAAAAGAAGTCTTAGCTTCATAATAAGGCAGCTATAGGTTACTATAAAAAAATCCTGAGTGAATACTCAGGATTTTTTTTTGTTTTTGTAGGCTACAAAGCTTAAGTCTGGAGGTCCTTTTGGTCCTTTTTTGAATGGCTTTTTTGCTTGATCTTTAAAGTTTGTTTTTTTCTTGTAAGCTGTTTTCTCCTTAGAGTGTGTTCTCTCCAAAGTATCAGTATCTGATTTTTGTTGCATAGTAACATTACCCGTTTTCGCTTTGGCCATTACAGGTTTATGCAATAATGCGTCTGCAGGTTTTTTAGGAGCTTCTTTGGTTCCTCTTGTGTAAATGATTAAACCATTCAAAAAATTTCTTAGAATCTGATCGCCACATTCCATGTATTTAGGGTGGTCTTCAGTCCTAAAAAAAGCTCCTAATTCACTGGTACTGATTTTGAAGTCTACCAAACTCATGATGGCTTCAATATCTGTATCCCTGAGCATGAGTGCTACTCGTAATTTTTTTAAAATATCGTTATTGGTCATAAAATTAATGTTAAATGGATCTCTGAAATAAGGCTTCAAAGACCCTGCAAAGGTAGGTAATATATTAGGACCCTTCTATTCTCGTATTTAGAATAGACAGACAGGTCATAATGCCTTCTAAATAATTTCCAATTCTAATATTTTCATTGGGACTATGAATGTTGTTATCTGGATTGGGTATTCTAATCGATACCGCTGGAATATCAAGGGTATTAATAAATGGTGCAATGGGTTGTGACCCTCCAGTGGTGCGCATAAGTATAAAATCATCTCCAAAAACTTTTTTCATGGAGGTAGACAATAATGTTGCTATAGGCCCATCCATAGGTGTTCTAAATGGTTTTGAACCGAGTTTATATGTGAAATTCGCCAACTTAGGATGCATGGCTCTTTGCTGGTCAGTGGGTAAGCTATCTATTAAGTAATAGCCTTCTTCTTGAATGCGCTTTATTAATAGTTCCATAAGGGTTTTTCCATCAGATTCTGGAACAAGTCTCATGTCTATTTCTACAATCAGTTCGGAAGGGATGATGGTTCTCACTTGTTCTCCCACCCATGCCGCTTGTATACCTCTAATATTGAGACTGGGATATTGAAGGGCTTCTTGGTACCCGTTGCCAATAGCATCTCGATTAGAAATACCCAGTCTTTTATTGGTCGCTATTTCGTCTTCTTCAATAGCATTCAGAAATTCTTGATCTTTCGAAGAGATATTTACGCCATCATAAAACCCCTCTAGGGTTACTTTTCCTGTCGCATCTTTTAGTTTACCAATCACTTTTGCAGCCTCAAATACTGGGTTTGGTGCATAATTACCATATTGGCCACTGTGCAAAGGTACTTTTGGCCCAAAAACCCGCCATGTAGCGGTCGCTATTCCTCTAGCGCCAAAAGTGAGTGTGGGTTTATTGGATAAGTGTCTTGCACCATCCATAATAAATAAATAATCTGCTTTTAACAAGTCTTTTTTATTGGCGACCATTTCTGGGAGGGTCGGAGATCCCACTTCCTCTTGAAAGTCTAACAGAATCTTAATATTGTATTTCAGGGCAATTCTATTGTCTTTAAGTATTTGAAATGCACTGATTAAAGCCATTGCAGGGCCTTTAGAATCAGAGGCTGATCTAGCAAATATATAACTGTCTTTGTCCCACTTTTTTTCTGTCCAATCTAAATGTTCCCATTCCCCTTGTTCGTTTTTTACCTTCAAGACAGCTAGGTAAGGATTCTCTTGATCCCACTGTGATGGGTCTACTGGTTGTCCGTCTATCTGGAGGTAGAAGAGTACTGTAGGTAAATTTGAAGCTATATGCTTCTCTGCTAAAAGCACAGGAACTCCTTCTGAAATTATTTCTTGAACGGTAAATCCCAAATCTTCGAAAGTACTTTTTGACCAATTGAGATTGTTTTGAATTTGTGATAAATCTAGTCCATTGTTAGGAATAGATAAAAATTCACGGAGGTTTTGAATTGCTTTAGGACTATAATCTGTGGTCCATTTTTCAATCTTTTTTTTAGAAATATCCTGTGCGCTACAAAAGGTAGTGACGATTATAGATAAAAAAAGTAGCTTGATTTTCATGGACACGATAGTTTTGATTTAAATTAAGATAATCATGTAGGAAATTGTGATCCAACTTAATTATAAATGTAATAAATCTTCACTATTATTTTGCTGCTCCAGCCAACTGCAAGGCTTTAATTTCATCCCTGAGTCTTGCGGCCTCTAAGAAATCTAAGTTTTTAGCCGCTTTTTCCATGCTTTTTCTTTTATCCACTATCATTTTAGCCCTTTCTTCTTGCGTGAGGTAGTTTGGATCTGGTTCTTGGGCCCTAAGACTGGCTTTTTCAAAGTGATAAGCAGAAACAGAGTTTTTAGTAAGTACATTGTCCAAGCTTTTGTTTAATGCTTTTGGAATGGTATTGTGTGCTTTGTTATAGGCGATTTGTTTTTCTCTGCGGTAATTGGTTTCATCAATGGTTTTTTGCATGCTCTTAGTTACTTTGTCTGCATACATAATGGCTTTTCCATTTACATTTCTCGCAGCTCTACCCACCGTTTGCGTCAGGGAGCGAGCATTCCTTAAAAAACCTTCTTTGTCTGCGTCTATTATGGCTACTAAAGAGACTTCTGGTAGATCTAGACCCTCGCGAAGTAAGTTTACCCCTATAAGTACATCAAAAATACCCTTTCTGAGGTCCTGCATGATTTCTACTCTTTCCAAGGTGTCTACATCTGAATGAATATACCGGCATCTCACTTGAATTTTAGTGAGGTATTTGGCCAATTCTTCCGCCATTCTTTTGGTAAGGGTGGTCACTAATGTGCGCTCATCTATAGTAACCCTATCTTGAATTTCAGCCACCAAATCATCAATTTGATTTGTAGAAGGTCTCACTTCAATGACTGGATCTAATAATCCAGTAGGTCTTATAATTTGCTCTACCACCACACCTTGTGATTGTTCTAATTCATAATCTGCAGGAGTAGCGCTCACGTAGAGTGCTTGGGGGGTGAGTGCTTCAAATTCCTCGAACTTTAATGGTCTGTTGTCCATTGCGGCAGGAAGCCTAAAACCATAGGTCACTAAATTTTCTTTTCTCGATCTATCACCACCAAACATGGCATGTACCTGAGGAATGGTTACATGACTTTCATCTACCACCAACAAAAAGTCTTTTGGGAAATAATCTAGAAGGCAGAAAGGTCTGGTTCCAGGTGCTCTACCATCTAAGTACCTCGAGTAATTTTCAATGCCAGAGCAGTAACCTAATTCTCTAATCATTTCCAAGTCAAAAGTGGTTCTTTCTTCCAATCGTTTTGCCTCTAAATGCTTTCCTTCTGTTTTAAAAAAGTCCACTTGTTTGACCATGTCTTCTTGAATGCTATGAATGGCATTTTGTAGAATATCAGGAGAACTTACAAACATATTAGCTGGAAATATTCTCAAGTTTTCAAAGGTCTCTAAGGTCTTATTGTGTAGCGGATCAAAAGATTCTATCTCCTCAATTTCATCTCCGAAAAAATGTACCCTGATCGCGTGATCTGTATAACTTGGAAATACATCTACTACATCTCCTTTTACCCTAAAGCTTCCGTTAACAAAGTCTGCAGTAGTCCTGGCATATAATGCCTGAACCAATTGCTTTAAAAATGCGGTTCTAGAAATCACTTGATCTCGAGCTATTTGAACCACATTTTTTTCAAATTCTACAGGGTTTCCCATACCATAGAGGCAAGAGACAGAAGCGATTACAAGTACGTCTTGTCTGCCAGAGAGTAGCGAAGAAGTAGTGCTTAATCGCAGCTTTTCAATATCTTCATTAATAGATAGGTCTTTTTCAATATAGGTGCCTGAAGTAGGAATGTACGCCTCTGGCTGATAGTAATCGTAGTAGGAAACAAAATACTCAACCGCATTATTTGGAAAGAACTGCTTGAATTCAGAATATAATTGAGCGGCAAGTGTCTTGTTGTGTGCAAGTATTAATGTAGGTTTTTGTACTTTTTGAATCACATTGGCTACCGTAAAAGTCTTACCAGAACCAGTCACACCAACCAATGTTTGTGAAGGGGTATTGCTTTGAATACCATCCACAATTTGCGCAATGGCCTGTGGTTGGTCACCAGTTGGTTTAAAGGGAGATTCCAAAGAAAACTTCATACCCAAAGGTACAAAAGCACGCTTATAAATACTACAAATCTCTCTTCTTTAGAATAGCATAAGATCCCCAGATAAAAATAGCTGTCCAAGCGATTACAATCACCATATCTAAAAGTGTGGTACCGTAATCCAAGGCAATTTCCTCTCCAATTTGGTTCGCAACAGATTGGACAGCGCTCAATCTACTAAATGGTTCTTTTAACACATTAAACATGGCATTCAATGGGAAAAATCCCATAATGGCATCTGTCGTATCCCCATCGAATAACTTCCAACGAATCATTCCTCTAGTAAAGCCTTCGAACATTTGCCAAAGGATTAAAAAACCGAGGGCAAAGGCAGATCTTTTGACTAGTATACCTATAAAAAGACAGAAGGAAAAGAATCCCAATAACTTTATAAAATAAGCCACTAAAAAGCCCAGGTCAGAAAAAACGATTCCTATTTCTGTGTAGTCTGAATAAATACTACCTAAAATCAAGGAAGTCACAAACACAAAAACTGTAGACACTAGGGAAAATAAAACGACTGTAAGAAACTTAGAGGCTATAAATTCTTTTTTGGAAAGCCCGTCTATTAGATTTTGTTTAATGGTTTTATAGGTGTATTCATTGGACATCATGGAGACAATAATAATGGCCAAAAATATTTTCAATAGCGCAGCAACAAAGGTGTTAAAGTGCCAAATGTAGGGGAAGTTAAAAATGCCCTGTTCTGCTAAATGAAATTTTATTGGACCAATGTCAAATTTAATAGCCGCAATGAGTGCTATACTGGTCAATAGAATAAAGTATCCGTAAATCAGTGCTTTACTAGCCCTATTATTCCAAAGCTTAATGAGTTCTATTTGTAATAATCTTTTCATGGCTATTAGTTGTTTTGGGTAAGTGCTAAAAATTGGGCCTCTAAGCTATCTTTCTGAACGGATAAATGGCTCAATAAAAAGCCGTCTTCCATGAGTTTTCTGTTTAATTGATCTGCTGCTATTGGCCTTGTTAAATAAGCTTTTAGTAAACCATTTTCTAGAGAGATTTTTTCAAAATCTTCACTATGCTCTAAGTGCACTTTTAAGGCATCGGCATTGGCCGAATTTAATAAAACAAAGCCATGATCAGATTGCATCTCAGACACGGGACCTGCATAAAGCTTTTCCCCTTTTCTGAGCACCACCACATGGGTACAGACTTTTTCCACTTCATCCAATAGGTGAGAGGCCAATAAAATAGTGGTACCCTGAGCAGCAATTTTTTTAATAATTTCCCTAATTTGATGAATTCCTTGAGGGTCCAGTCCATTAGTGGGTTCGTCTAAAATGAGTATTTCTGGATTATTAAGTAGTGCAGAGGCAATGGCCAATCGCTGTTTCATTCCCAGTGAATAGGTCTGGAATTTAGAGTCTTTTCTATCCAGTAAACCAACCAATTCAAGTTTTTCTTCAATATTTTCAGAAGAGACCCCTTTTATTTTCGAGACTAGCTTTAGGTTTTCTACAGCAGTCATATAGGGATAGAAATTAGGTCTTTCAATAATGGCACCTACTTTTTTAAGTGCCTGATGGGTACTCAAACTGCCCTCAAACCATTGAAAGCTTCCTTGAGTAGGGTTTACCACATTAAGAACCATTCCTAGAGTGGTAGATTTACCACTACCATTGGGCCCTAAAATCCCATATACATGTCCTTTTTCTATGGAAAAACTTAGTTTTTTAACAGCAAATAAACTTCCATAAGATTTAGTGAGTTGGTGAACAGTTAAAATAGTTTCCAAGGGCTTTTTTTATTTAAGGGTTCTTATTCTACTTGACGAATTTATCCGTATTTTGTTACAAGAACAATTAAATAAACGCTTCATGTCAGAAAAGATGATGTCTAAGAAGAAACCTGCTTTTCCAGTGTCTCCTCAATTAGATGCTTACCTAAGGCAATACAGTAGAAATATTGAGATTCCAATTTTTTATGAAGATTTATTGCGTTTTCAAGGTTCCGTCGTGGTATACGACAACAATGATGAAGACACCCTATGGGTCAGGGTCTATTATTCTGAATACGACAGGGAAGAAATTGATTTAAGCCTTAAAAAGGTCTACTCCATACTTCATTCAGATGGGGGAGACACCATTATTCCCTTCTTGAATGTAGACGCTGTTGATTATTGCACCTTTGGTAATTCTAAGCCATTTAGAATTAAAGTAAGGAATATCCTAAACGACAACTTCACTTATTTTTACGTTAAAAAAACAGATGCTTCTAGGGTTTATGGATTAGAGCTAGAACACATTTTATCTCCTTATAACTTGAATTTTCTTGTGTATCAAGACACTTTGATAGAGGAACATATTGCGGGTATTCCAGGAGACGTATTTATTAAAGAAATGCTTCCTGACTGTACAGAGTCTGAGAAATCTCAGTTAGCCAAAGAGTTTGTGAAGTTTAATGAGCGCTGTATGATTAGACTTTTGGGAGATATGCGCTCTTATAATTATGTGATTGTGCCTACCCATGACTTTGATCATGTGGTATACAAAATACGTGCTATAGATTTTGACCAACAATCTTTTGAAGGGAACTTGAAAATTTACAGGCCTCAATTTTTTAAAGAAAATAATAAAATGGTGGCATTGGTAAAGGAAAAACTTCAAGCCAATTCTATAGACCAGTATAAGTTAGAAGAACGCTCTATAGTAGCAAAGAGGTTTATGAGTTTTGAAGATCGTATTACAGAACTCTTAAATATTGCTAAAGAAGATACTATTTCTCTTCCAGAGCACGTAGAAACATTAAAAAATGCTATTTACAAGCTCACTCAAGATATGGAATTTAAGCAGGCACCCAATATGGGAACCGTTTTGGATTTGGCCCTTCACTTTGTAAAACGAAACTACGAAAATGTAAGTATGCGTCAGATTTTAGAACAACGCATTAAGCTTTGAGTGGGTAGCCAAAAGGATCTAAATAACATCTCAAAGAATCATATTTAAATACAATGGTATTATTTAATTAGTAAAGTATTTGTCAAAGGGCTTTTATACTATTCAGTTTGTATTACGAGCCCTTTTGCTCTTTATTGAAGTACACCAAATAGTAGTACATACCTTTTTCCTCGTCCCATCCTTTTTCTACAAATTTTTCTGCAGATTCAGGATTAATGAAGTCCATTTTAATTTGGATATTAGTGTCTAGTTGAATGACGTTTTTGATGGTTTTTCTGGCCTGAGACACTGCTTTATTGGCAATGTCAAAAGAGGAGACGTCTTCAATACTATACTTTGGACCTTTTTCCACTTTATAGTGTTTGAATTCAGGGATGAGTGCCGGGTTGTCAATGACTTCGTTCATGAAATTGGTCTCTTCAAATGCATTGTTTTTTGCAAAATGATTGACGGCTCTGTTCATGAACAATACCTCTTGTTGCTTGTCTTCTGCCGGTAACACTACGTCCTTGGCAAAATTCTGACAAAATTTCAAGTAGTTTTTGGTGTAAAAATTATTATCCGTGAGGACTGCTACGCCAAGAAATTGTTCCAACCAGTATTTGGTGTCGTATCGATTGCTGTCTACGGAAAGGACTTTATAACCTTCCTCTGACTCCGTATTGAAAATGAGACAGCCTTTGTCTAGCTTGTGAATATTTATGCCTTGTTGTACTAAAATTTCAAGATGATCTGTTTGTTCTTCAAATTGAATAAAGTCTTGCTTTAATTCACTTTTAAAGATTCCTATGGCATCTGTTTTTACATTGTCTAATTGAAGTCCTGAGAGGTAAGTCACGTATAATTCTCCACTTTTAATATGAGGGTGATTTGATTGGTCATACAGGTGCTTTGCTATACCTCCGGACAATTCATGTATGTGACGTGGTTCATTAAATATTTTGGTGGCCGCTTCGTATAAAGGGTTAAAACTCAAATCTGCTTCATGAGAAAGCCTGTAATAACTCTCTTCTTTTTCTCTGAAGGGCTTAAAAAAGTATTCTTTTAAAAGTCCTGTGGTCTCATCGTTTAAGTGGTGTGGCGCTTTAGATATGAATAAAGATTCTGCTTTGTTTTTATTTCCTACTTTATGGATGGAAAGGCTTTCAATTTGAGTGTTATATAGATTGATCATAGGGTATTTAAACAGTTGTTATTCGGGAGAGTTACTTAGTGTAAAGGGTTTTTACTTTTTGTGTTGTGTTTTAGTTCCAGTTTTCATCAAAGTCTAAATGATCGTATTCATCACCGCCGCTGTAACCATCGTTAAAATCGTCGTCAAACCCTTCATCTTCATAGTCCATGGCATCTTCTTTTTTAGCTTCGAAGATTTTTTCTGGAGGATTTTCGGGTAATTCCCCAAAACTAAAGAGCAATTCAGGAAGTGTCTGACCAGTTTCTATTTCGGCTACGTCTGCTAGTTCAACAAAAAAGGTCCACATATTAAAAAAGTCATAAACATATATGAGCTTAGGAGAAGCCTCGTCCATCACCTCCTCTACTAAAGTACTAGACATTAGTTTTGCATCTGACATATCACTTAGATCAAAAAGAGCTATTTCCAAATCTTGGTTCCACTCTTCGTCACAGGTGTAAAAACTGGCCATTTCATTTCCAGCGAAACCGAATGATTGGCTAATGGTATTGTGTAAATCCTCTAAAGTAGCCTTTTTATCAATGGCTAAATCTCTGAAAATATCTTCTTTTGCGTCTAAAATGACTCTTATTTTATACACCATATTAAGTTGTTATTTTGTCTTAGAAATATTGTTTTTGGCTTTTCTACTTTGAAGGAATAAATAGAATATTTGTCCAAAAAGTATGGCTGCAATGACCAAATGAATGGGCTGTGTACCCACAGGGAAATCTATATAGTACATGGCCATTCCACTAAAGGCAGCTACAAGCATGGCACTTAAGAGTGGTTTGGTCATGGTAAATCCTAGTTGCTGTTTTTGATGCATCCAAAACAAATAGCCCGCCAGTCCTAATGGAAGCAAAGAAAAGGATCTGTGAAGGTAAAAAATGAGGTTTGGCTGGAGCAACCAATTTTCTTTGCTTAGACCGGCGTCTAATTGGTGGTCTACAAACTCTCTAACTTGAGTACCAAAAACAATTTGCCATATGAATATGAAAAGTAAGAGGGATATAGCTTTGTGAAAATTGGGGCTATATATGGTGTTTTCTTTGCGTGGGGATGCTTTTTGTAGAATCAATATGAGCGCAGCTACAATGGCCAATGCCATGAGCATATGAGTAGTTATTTTCACAGGGGCTAATACGGAATAAACTACCGTGGCACCAAGCCAGGCTTGGAATCCCATCCCCAAGACTACCCCAAATGACAAGAGTGTAATTGACTTTTTTTCTTTCCAATAACGCAGGCTTAAAAATGCCAATACCAGGGTGGCCAAACCAGCTACAGCCCCCACGAGTCTGTTTAGAAATTCAACCCAAGTATGGTAGGGGTTAAATACTGCATAGTCATGTTTGGTATAGGGTTCCCAGGCAGCTAAATCTATTGCAGTACTGGTCTTAAAGTCTTTTTTTGCCACTAAAAGACCCTCATTGTAAATAATGACTTGTCCTTTTTCAAAATATCGTTCAGGAGACCATTGAAGTGTTTCTACATTGGTTGGTGGGATATAATACCCAAAGCATTTTGGCCAGTCTGGGCAGCCCATACCACTACCTGTCATTCTAACCAATGCACCCGCTACAATCACGAGATACACAAGTACTAAGCTCCATTTTGCAAACCGATAAAAGGTGTTGTTCATACTGATTAAGCTGTTTTTGTTAAGCCCAATGACTTTCCTTTTGCTAGCATAAAGGTATATGCAGCTTGGTAATCATTTGGAATATCTCCTTCTAAAATAGCTTCCTTAATAGCTTCTTTAATCATGCCAATTTCTTTTGAAGGCTTTAAACCAAAAGTATTCATTATTTCCTCACCACTCACTGGTGGCTGAAAATTACGAACATGGTCTCTGGCTTCTACCTCTTCAATTTTTTGCCTTACTATTTTGAAGTTGTTTTTATACTTCTTTTTCTTGTAAGGGTTTTTGGTTGTAATGTCTGCTTCACATAAAGTCATTAGGTCTTCTACGTGTTCTCCCGCATCAAAAACCAGTCTTCTTACTGCTGCATCTGTAACATAGTCCTCTGCTAGCACAATAGGTCTTGAGCTCATCAAAACCAGCTTTTGAACGTATTTCATTTTTTCGTTCAATGGCATGTGCAGTCTTTTGAAGAGTTTATAGACCATTTTAGACCCCACAAATTCATGTCCATGGAAGGTCCAGCCTACTTTTTTATCAAAACGCTTGGTAGGTGCCTTTCCAATGTCGTGCAATAAGGCAGCCCATCTAAGCCAAATATTTTCTGTGTTTTTTGAAATATTATCTACTACTTCTAGAGTGTGCCAGAAATTGTCTTTGTGTTTTTGACCTTCTATTTCTTCAATACCTTGTAAGGCAGTTAGTTCTGGTAAAATTAAAGGGAGTAAACCCGTTTTATGCATGAGTTCAAACCCAAGGGTAGGGGTGTCACTCGCCATCATTTTATTGATTTCGTCTACAATTCGCTCATTAGAAATAATGGAAATTCGGTCTTTGTGTGCTGTAATGGCCTCTAAAGCCTCTGGGGCTATGATGAAATTTAATTGACTGGCAAATCTAATGGCTCTAAGCATTCTCAGAGGGTCATCACTAAAGGTAACACCAGGAGAGAGCGGCGTAATAATGCGCTTTTCTTCTAAGGCTTTTACACCTTCAAAAGGATCTACAAGTATCCCAAAATTTTCTTTATTTAATCCAAGTGCGAGAGCGTTAATGGTAAAATCTCTCCTGTTTTGATCGTCTTCTAAACTACCATTTTCTACCACAGGATTTCTACTATCTCTGGTGTAACTTTCTTTTCTAGCCCCAACGAACTCCAAGACCAGGTCTTGGTATTTAATCATGGCAGTACCATAATTCTTAAATACTGTTACCTCTGGTTGGTTGGCTAGGGCTTCTGACAATTTCTCAGCTAAAGCAATACCACTCCCCAGTACCACCACGTCTATATCTTTAGGCGTACCTCTGTTAAGGAGGTAATCCCTAACAAACCCACCAATCACGTAAGCCTCACAATCAAGTGCATCTGCACATTTAGAGAGTGTTTTAAAAATGGGGTGTGTTAAAGCTTCTAAATGCCTTTCTTGACTCATATTTAAGGTCTAATCACTTTCACTAAGCCGCTGCTGGTCAGTTTAATGATCGTAGAGGGCTTATTGGTGTGAAATTCAGGCTCCAAAGGTACTATATAGTCTACACCTTTTAAAATCTCTTGGCTTATTTCTTGGAAATTTTTAGGGGTGGGTTGTCCGGCTAAATTTGCCGATGTAGAGACCAAAGGTCCTTTGATATTTTGTGATAAATAGCTGCAAAATTTGTCTTTCGCGACTCTAATCCCTAAACTGTTGTCAGGGGCTATTAGATTTGGAGCCACCCCAATGGGATTATCAAAAATAATAGTAGTGGGATTTTCACTTAAATCTATAATGTCATATGCGGCATCTGGAACTTCTGAGATATGTCTTTCCAGCATGGCTACATTCGAAACCAAACACAGCATTGATTTGGCGTCTGCTCTTTTCTTAAGTGCGTATATTCTAGACACTGCCTCTTTGTTTTTCGCATCACATCCTATACCCCAAACGGTATCTGTTGGATAAACAATAATGCCTCCTTGTTTAAGTACTTCTGTAGCTTTTTTTAGGACATCTTGAAAACTCATTGAATTGTATTATAAGGTTTTTATATCAAAATAATCTACTAATGCTTGCCATTGTACCCGGTTCTTGTCTGCACCAATGTTTGTTTTTTTTAGGGCCACTTTTTGTGATCCAATAATAGGGATAGGGGTACGGCTTTTTTCTGTGGGTGAAATGGTGGGAGTATTGTTTAAAATAGCCATAGCTTTAAACCAAAGATCGTCTGCCTTGGGCGCCAATCTCATATACAAGTCTTGGTCGGTGACTGTCTTATTTAAGGCGTCTACGGGGTACCATACACCACCAGCTCCAATGGCAATAATAGCCATAGGGTCTTCTATCTTAGAGGGATATACCCATTGTTTGTATGGTTTTACAGTACCATTCTCCTGATATCTAATGTAACGGGTTTGATTGGCTATTATTTTATCTGGATGCTTTGCTGCGCAGGCCCATAATTTTTCTAACCAATCTTTGGGATACAAAAGATCGTCGTCACAAGTGACTATGGGCGTATTGGGATATGCCGTTAAAGAATGAACTAGTTTTCTATGAGAGGAATGTCCCTCTGTAGGCATTATTTCAAAAAGATCAGAGCGAAGTTTGTGCAGTCTCTTTGGAAGTTTTTTTTCTAAATCTTTATGTACCCAAAGTACAATTTTAGTGGGTCTTACTGTTTGTTTTAACAAGCTTCTAATCACTAAATGGATGCTATTAATACGAGATGGTATAGTGGTGAGGGACACCACTACGTCTGCATATTTTTTATTTGTATTTAAGAGACTTGTTGTTGGCTGCAAGGCCAAATAACTCGAAGTAAAGATTGATATGGGTATTTCCTTAACTTTCATTAAAAGTAGCTCGATTTTGTAAGTGTAATCACTTTGATGAGGTAAAAATAACCATATGCCCCTAGAGTTTTATATTTTTGCTATGTAAATTACTATTCATGTCAAAAATACCTGTGATTTCTGTTGTAATAAGTACCTATAATGCGGAGGCATGGTTAGAAAAAGTGCTTTATGGCTTCCAATATCAGGATTTTAAAGATTTTGAATTGGTGGTAGCAGACGACGGTTCTAGACAAGCAACCAAAGATTTAATAGATCGCATGGCTTCTGTGGTTTCCTACCCCATCTTACATGTATGGCAGAAAGACGAAGGTTTTCAGAAGTCTAGAATTTTGAATAAAGCGGTGGTTGCCTCAAATGCACCCTATATAGTTATGACAGACGGGGATTGTATTCCTCGTAAAGACTTTCTATCTGTTCACGCGGCCCATATGGAACCAGGTTATTTTTTATCGGGCGGCTATTTCATGCTGCCCATGAATATATCAAAAGCCATTACTAAAGAAGATATAGCCAATGGAGATTGTTTTAAGGTCTCTTGGTTAAAAAACCTAGGTTTAAAAAGTTCCTTTAAGAACAATAAACTATCGGCTAAAGGCTTCCTAGCGCATTTATTAAATAAAGTTACTCCTACTAATGCTAGCTGGAACGGTCATAACGCCTCTGGTTATAAAGCAGACATATTAAAAGTAAATGGCTTTGACGAACGCATGCAATACGGCGGACAAGACCGAGAATTAGGAGAGCGATTATTTAATTTAGGATTAAAGTCTAAGCAACTAAGATACAGTGCTGTAGTGGTCCATTTAGACCACAAAAGGGGCTATAAGAACCAAGAATCCATAGACAAAAATAGGGCGATTAGGGATCTTGTAAAGGCAGAAAAACTTTGTTTCACGCCTTTTGGGATTCAGCAAAAGGCATAGTGCTTACCCATTTGTCTTGATGTATTCTTAAAAAATCTGTTAATAGAGGTTGGTCTCTCTGATCTATGAGGTTGGTGTCTATTCGAATTTCCTTTTGAGCACTTCTGACAATGTATTCCCCAGCAAAGTATTTAATGGCTGTAATTCTTTTGGCATCAATGGATTTTCCAAACCACCAATTTTGTTTTAAGACGCCATTCTGAATGGTTAAAAAAGGCACTTTTTTATGATAAAAGTAAGGGGCTATGTAAAGTAACGCTAGGACTATATTAAAGTACCTAATTTCATTGGAAGCTATTAAATCAATCCCTGCTAATAAAAAAAATAAACCACCTGCTATTATAAAATAGCGCTGGTTTTTTAGATTATACCTCAATTGAGTGTCCATAGTTTTTTAATTTAAAACGCTCCGCAAAAGTGCCCTTGAACCCACTGCTTGTGAAGCGTTTATAAAAATAGTAAAACTTGTGTAAGAGCAAAAGTTCACTAGATAAACTGGCTCTTTTTCCTGATGAACTGCAAGTTATACGGCTACATCATAGGTTCTCAGGGCGTCGTTTAAAGAAGTTTTCTTGTCAGTACTCTCTTTTCTAGTACCTATGATAAGTGCACAGGGTACTTGAAAGGCACCAGCCGCAAACTCCTTTGTGTAACTTCCTGGAATGACAACAGACCTGGCAGGAACCAATCCTTTACGCTCCACAGGAGTGTCTCCAGTTACATCAATTATTTTAGTAGAGGCAGTGAGGACCACATTGGCACCCAATACCGCTTCTTTTTCTACTCGTACCCCTTCTACCACAATACATCTAGACCCTACAAAAACATTGTCTTCAATAATAACAGGAGCAGCTTGTAAAGGTTCTAAAACGCCCCCAATGCCCACTCCGCCACTTAAGTGAACGTTTTTACCTATTTGAGCACAACTCCCTACTGTGGCCCAAGTATCTACCATAGTGCCACTGTCTACATAGGCGCCAATGTTTACATAAGAAGGCATTAGGATGGTTCCTGGAGCTATGTAGGCTCCATGTCTAGCCACGGCATTTGGGACTACTCTAATTCCTTTTTCTTGGTATCCGCGCTTGAGGGGCATCTTATCGTGATATTCAAAAATACCCGCTTCTAATGTTTCCATTTTTTGGATAGGGAAATACAATACAACGGCTTTTTTTACCCATTCATTAATAATCCATCCATCTTCTGATGGAGCAGCACATCTCAACTCTCCAGCGTCTATTTGGTTAATTACGGCTCTAATAGCGTCTTGGGTTTCTCTTTGTTCTAATAAACTCCTGTCTTCCCAAGCAGCTTCAATAATAGGTCTATAATCTGTCATAATTCTTTATTTGTAATGCAAATATAAGCTTCCATTTTCATAAGGGTCTTTTTTTTGATAGGTATCACATTTTTGTTATTATTTGGGGTAAATACACTTACTTTTCTTGTTAAAAGAGAGCTTAAATAAGGGCATTACAATAATTAGGGTTATTTTTGCCCAAAAAACAATTTGAAGCGAATTATAGCCTTAGATTTTGGAACGAAAAGGACAGGAGTAGCGGTCACAGATCCCATGCAAATCATTGCCTCAGGTTTGGACACGGTGCTTACCAAAGACCTTATTTCTTTTTTAAAATCGTATTTGAATTCAGAACCCGTGAGTACAATTGTATTAGGAGAACCCAAACAAATGGACAACACCCCTTCTGAGTCAGAAGCAGCCATTAAAGAATTGATTTTGACTTTAGAGGCTGAATTTACTGGCATAGAAATTGCAAGGCAAGATGAACGATTTACCTCCAAAATGGCTGTTCAAGCAATGGTTGCCGGAGGAATGAAGAAAAAGAAAAGACAGGAAAAAGGGCGCATTGATCAAATCAGTGCCACCCTTATCTTACAAGCATATTTAAATAGAATATCATGATTTTACCTATTGTAGCGTACGGAGATCCCGTATTAAAAAAAGTAGCCAATGTCATAACTGCAGACTATCCAAATCTTGAATCACTTATTGAAAATATGTGGGAAACCATGTACCATGCTCATGGAGTAGGTTTGGCAGCCCCTCAGATAGGATTGCCCATTAGGTTATTTGTGATAGACGCTACCCCTTTTGCAGACGACGAAGACTTGACAAAAGAAGAACAAGATGCTTTAAAGGATTTTAAAGCTGTATTTATAAATGCTAAAATTACTGAAGAAACAGGGGAGGAGTGGTCTTTTAATGAGGGCTGTCTGAGTATTCCAGACGTGCGTGAAGACGTACTTAGAAAACCTGAAATTACGATTACTTATCAGGATGAAACCTTTAAAACACATACCAAAACTTTTGATGGACTAGTGGCAAGGGTTATTCAACATGAATACGATCATATTGAAGGCATCTTGTTTACTGATAAGTTGAGTTCCCTGAAAAAACGAATTTTAAAGGGTAGATTGACTAATATTTCTAAGGGGAAAATCAATGCTGAGTACCGCATGCGTTTTCCAGAAATGAAAAAAGGACGTTAAACCATTTTATATATCCTTTAAAAGTTTCATATTTGCCCAAATTTTGAGAAGATCATGAGTTTAGATAAAATTTTATCCATTGCCACCAAGCCAGGTTTGTACCAAATGGTTACCCAGACTAGAGCTGGATTCGTTGCTGTTTCTTTGTTAGACGGAAAGAAAATGACGGTTAATTTAAAAAGTAACGTGAGCGTTCTTTCTGAAATTGCCATTTATACCTTACAAGAAGAAATGCCACTTTTAGAGGTGTTTAAGAAAATAGCTACCAAAGAGGGGGGCAACAAAACAAGTATTTCTCACAAGGCAGATAAAATAGACTTAGAAGCTTACTTTTTTGAGGTACTTCCTAATTATGACGAAGATCGTGTGTATGCCTCTGACATTAAAAAAGTGATTCAGTGGTATAATATTCTTCAGACCAATGATTTATTAGATTTTTCAGCTTCTACTGAAGCTCCTGCTGAGACTTCTAAAAAATCTGCCAAGCCTGCAGTGAAAGCAACTACTTCGGCACCTAAGGCAGCCAAGCCATCTGCAAAAAACACCCAATCAAAAGCTTCTTCAGCAGCAAAAGGCGGTGCTAAAACATCTAAGGCAGCTGTAAAAAAGTAATAGAATAAAGACCGTAGTCTTTTCTAGATAAATTAAAAGCCCGCTACATGTGGGCTTTTTTATGCCCTATAATTTCTTCGTTTGAAAAGGAATATTCTCTTATATTTAGAGATCTAAAAAATCAAACAGATGAAAATTAATTTAAAATTGTCCTTGTCTTGCTTAGTGGGTTTGTTTTACCTCAGTACGAGCGCACAAGAGACTGATATTGCAAAGACCACTGATAGTATTAAGAAAGCTACAAAGGAATTGCCCTTGGAACCTTCCAGAACTATAGCTTTCACTACTGAAAAAGGAACCTGGACTTCTTTAGATGTAAGTCCTGATGGTCAGACTATTATTTTTGATCTTATGGGAGATTTGTATACCATGCCCATTTCTGGAGGTAAAGCTACCGCCATCACCCATGGTTTGGCGTACGAGGTTCACCCAAGGTTCAGTCCAGATGGAAAATCTGTGGCATATATTTCAGACAAGAGCGGTTCAGATAATATATGGGTAATGGACCTTAGTTCCAAAGAAGATACCCAAATTTCTAAAGAGCAAAAAAACAACTTTTTTTCAGTAGCCTGGTCGCCAGATGGGGATTATTTGGTGGGTGCTAAGGGCAGGAGAAACATAAAATTACATTTGTATCATAAGGATGGAGGCGGTGGAGCTCCGCTAATTAGTGAACCTAAGGGTTTAAAAGCTATAGATCCTTTCTTTGGTGCAGACGGTAAAACACTTTACTTTTCACAAAGAAATGGCGCTTGGAATTACAATGCGCAATTGCCCCAATACCAAATAGGAACTTATAGCATGGAAGATGGTTCCACAGATGTAATTACTTCTAGGTACGGTTCCGCATTTACCCCAACCCTTTCAAAAGACGGAAAATGGTTGGTCTATGGCACCAGGTTTGAGGACCAAACAGGCTTAATCTTGAGAGACCTTAACACAGGAGAAGAATCTTGGCTGGCCTATCCTGTTCAAAGAGATGAACAAGAATCTATAGCCCCTTTGGGAGTACTTCCAGCCATGTCTTTTACCCCAGATTCTAATGCATTAATTGTCTCTTACGGTGGTGGTATTCACAAAATCAACCTTTCAGATAAGACAGCTTCTAGAATTTTATATACGGCTTCGGTTGATTTGGAATTAGGCCCTCAATTAGATTTTAAATACCCTATTTCAGATGCAGACACTGCTATGGCTTCTCAAATAAGGGATGCAAAGCCTTCACCAGATGGAAAAAGACTGGCCTTTACTGCCTTGAACAGACTATATGTAATGGATTTACCTAATGGTACCCCAAAAAGAGTGACCGCACACGATTTTACAGAAGCACAACCAGCTTGGTCATCAGATGGATCACAAATTGTTTTCACCACTTGGAATGGATCTGAGGGGCATTTGTATAAAGCCCGTTTGGGAAGAAGAACCTCTGTAGTTAAGCTTACCCAAAGTGCAGGAATTTACAGCCAACCAAGGTGGTCCTATCTTCAGGATAGGATAGTTTTTCTTGCAGGTAGTAACCAAGTGTATAAAGACGCTATAGGTCCAATGGCTTCTAACGCTACAGAAGACCTTATGTGGATCTCAGGTCAAGGAGGGAGCAACCAATTTATTGCCAAGTCAAAAGGGCGAGAAATGCCGCATTTCACTAAAGTAGACAATAGAATATATCTGTACAGTGGTAGTAAGGGACTGGTTTCTATTCGTTGGGATGGTACCGATGAAAAGGAGCACTTAAGCCTAACAGGAATTGAGACTTATGGTTCCTCTGATTATTTTCAAGAAGACCATGACGCTGCTTTTGGCTGGGCTAGCAGCGGAGCAGCCAACGCCAGCATGGCTGCAGCTTTGCCCTCTAATCCAGAGGCTTGGAGAGAGAACAACAAGGCCTCTAGAGCCTCAGAAATAGAAATATCACCAGATGGCAAAACAGCCTTGGCAAAAATTAATAATGATATTTATACGGTCCTAATTCCTAAATACGGTCAGACCCCTAAAATATCTTTAGCTAAGGCAGACGCTGCTTCATTTCCTGCAAAGAAGTTAACTGTATTTGGCGGAGAATTTCCAGTATGGGGTGCAGACAGCAAGCAGGTGTATTGGTCTTTAGGGGCTAGTTTTTTTACCTATAATTTAGAAGACGCCAAAGCCTACGAAGAAAAAATCGCTGCAGATAAAAAAGCAGAAGAGGCCGCTAAAAAATTGGCCAATGCGGGCAACAAAGTAAATGACACTGAAGATAAATCTGCTGAGAATCAGGAAGAAAACAACTCCAAAGAAGGCCTAGCGGCTACAGATAGTGAAGAGAAAAAAGACGCTCCCAAAGACTTTGAAGCCAAAGAATTGAAGATTAGAGTGGCTTATTCTAGAGACTTAGCCAAAGGAGACTTACTATTGCAAGGCGCTAGAATCATTACCATGAATGGAGAAGAAGTCATAGAAAATGGAGATCTATTAATCAAGGACCATAGAATTGCTGCTGTGGGTGCATCAGGTACTATAACTGTTCCAGAGAATACCACAATTATGAATATGAGTGGAAAGACTATTACACCCGGATTTATAGATACCCACGCCCATATGTGGCCTAATTGGGGGGTTCAAAAGAATCAAGTATGGATGTACGCGGCCAATTTAGCCTATGGAGTTACTACTACACGAGATCCACAAACAGGAACTACTGACGTTTTGACCTATTCAGACATGGTCAATGCTGGAAAAATTGCAGGCCCTAGAATTTATTCTACAGGCCCTGGAGTAGGCTATTGGTCTTATAAGATACAAAGCCTTGACCACGCCAAAGAAGTGCTTAAACAGTACAGCGAATACTACAATACCAAAAGTATTAAAATGTATTTGGTGGGAAACAGACAGCAAAGGCAATGGGTGATTATGGCTGCTAAGGAGCTCAAGCTCATTCCAACCACAGAAGGGGGATTAGATTTTAAACTTAATATGACCCAGCTTTTAGACGGTTATCCAGGGCATGAACATTCCTTGCCTATTTATCCTATTTATCCAGATGTGGTAAAGACCATTGCAGAGGCTAAAATGGCGGTAACACCAACATTGTTAGTTTCTTACGGTGGTCCATGGGCAGAGAATTTTTACTATGCCACCGAAAAAGTTTGGGAAGATGAGAAGCTGCAGTTTTACACCCCATATGAAGAATTGGCGCAAAAATCAAGACGTAGGCCAGGTTGGTTTATGGAGGAAGAGCATGTCTTTAAAAAGCATGCAGAATTCATGAATGACCTAGAAGCTGCTGGAGGTATTGGAGGCATTGGAAGTCATGGTCAATTACAAGGATTGGGCTACCATTGGGAATTATGGTCCGTAGGAAGTGGTGGAATATCTGCCCACGGCGCATTAAAATTTGCCACCATTTTAGGTGCTAAGTCACTTGGTTTAGACACAGACTTAGGTAGTATTGAGGTAGGTAAAATAGCAGATTTGGTTATTTTAGATGCCAATCCATTAGAAGACTTAAGAAATACCAATACAGTGTCTAAAGTGATTAAGGATGGTAAGGTGTACGACACCAAAGCCCTAGATCTAGAATGGCCTTCTCAGAAAAAAGCTCCTGAATACTATTGGCAAACACCAATGCCTGAGAAACTTCCAGGGATTAAATAGATAAAAAAAGCCTTTAACTTATTGAAAGAGCGCTTAAATAAATCATAAAAAAAAGCCCGCTATAAGCGGGCTTTTTAATGCGAAATAATTTATTTCACTAATCTATTCCAATTTTTTTGGGAGCTATTGGTGGCTTAACCCAATCAATTTTTTCAGAGGGATAATAGTTCACTTTATTCCTATCAAAAAATAGGGATTGTAATGCCAATCTACCTTTGTACTCGTTCCAGTCTCTTTTTTCAGGACTGCTCCAAGCCAATTCAGCATATCCTGGTAGTCTAGGAAATGCCAGGTATTCTATCTCATCACTATTACTGATCGTTTCAGACCAGAGTGGCGCCTCTATACCCAAGATTAATTCTTTTGGAACCCCTTTAGCATAGGTTTCTGGCGTCCAAATATAAGCGGTATCTACTGGTACATAACCCGCCCAATGGAGCCCATAAGGAGAGTCTTCCTTGTATTGCATGTCTAAATAGGCTTTTTTAGCAGGTGATAAAATGACCTTCATGCCTTTTTGAACAGCAATACTCGCATTTTTTTCACTGGCCCAAAACTGTGCGATGGCAGAACTGTCTGTATCTGCAGTAACAATTTCATCCCATCCAATCGGTGTTTTACCCGCCTGTTTTACAATTTCACTTACCTTATTTACAAATGTAATATAGTCCGGTTTTTTAGTAACATGACTTTCATCTCCCCCTAAATGAAAATAAGGACCCGGGCTTAAGGCACTAATTTCATTGACCACATCTTCCACAAAGTCATATACTTTTTCATTATTGGCATCCCAAGTGCTAAAGCCCACCTCAGTGCCAGTGTATAATTCTGGTATTTTACCATTGCCATTTAAAAATGGATAGGCCACAGATGCTGCATTGGTGTGGCCAGGCATATCTACCTCAGGAATGACGGTCATATAGTGTTTGCTCGCATAGGCAACCAAGTCTTTGTATTGCTCTTGGGTGTAAAAACCTCCAGGACCTCCACCCACTTCTTTTTCGCCACCTACCTCTGTGAGTTTGGGCCATTTCTTAATCTCTATACGCCATCCTTGGTCATCTGTGAGGTGTAAATGCAAGATATTAATCTTGTAATATGCTAAAAGATCAATAAATCGCTTTACCTCTTCTACTGTAAAAAAATGTCTGGCAACGTCTAGCATAGCCCCTCTAAAAGCATAATTTGGGGTGTCTTCAATGCTTCCTCCAGGAATCTCCCAAACGGGCTTATTGTCTACTTTGGTAGCTAGATTAGGGATTAGCTGCCTGAGGGTTTGAATGCCTCTAAATAGTCCACTTGGCTGCGCTGATGCTATTTTTAAAACATTTTTACCTACCCATATACGATACGCTTCCCCAGTCGTATTCGGGTCCAGATTACTCTCAGTAGTGTCCCCCTCAGTTTCTTCATTAGGGATTAGTTCAAGTTCAATGGCTGTTCCACTTGGGTTTAGAGGGTTAATATCTAAAGACAATCCACTGTGTTGAAAGATTTTTTCTGCAGTGAACTGAGCCATTTGTAATAAAAGCTCCGTGCTGTCCGAAGTTTTTATATAGGTGTCTTTGTAGATTGGAAATCCGTGTGCTGCTTCTTCTGTTGTCAAGGGCATAGGAATTAACCCAAGGGTTGAAAAATCTGAAGTTCCCTCTTTAATTTCAATCATTGGCTTTTGACAGGAGGCTAAAAAAAGTGCCACTAAAAGAATACAGTAGTGTGGTTTAAAAGTAATTAATCTCATGGTTTATTATTTGTGGTTGGTGTTTGTGATTATTAGCTCATAAAAATAATTGATTATTTCAATATTAATGGTTTTAAAACCGATTCCCAAATGTCATATCCTTTCTGATTCATGTGCAAGCCATCTGAAATAAA